>Ga0222635_1000507_pt1 | contig 15549 bp, 26 predicted proteins | sample AntAcemetagen139_FD_179809 | JGI IMG/M metagenome (GOLD analysis project Ga0222635, IMG submission 179809) | Saline water microbial communities from Ace Lake, Antarctica - #139 | ecosystem: Environmental > Aquatic > Non-marine Saline and Alkaline > Saline | place: Antarctica: Ace Lake...
TTGCTCTTTTATGCTATGAAAAGAACATCGATGAATGTCACAGAAAGATTGCCGGTGAATGGCTCGGAGCTAAAGAATGGAAGCAATCCGAAGATCAGCAGGAGTTGTTTTAATGAAAATTGAAATGATGAAACTTTCTGCAATAACACCATATTTAAACAATCCGAGAAAGAATGATGATGCAATTGATAAGGTTGTTGAGAGTATTAAAAAACTTGGTTTTAATCAACCAATTGTGGTTGACAGAAAGAAGGTCATTATTGTTGGACATACGAGGTGGAAAGCAGCATTGAAGATGAACTTGAAAAGCGTCCCGGTTCTTGTGGCAAGGGGATTGACAAAAAAACAGGCACAGGAATATCGAATTGCAGATAATCGAACAAGTGAAATGTCTGAATGGGATTTCCAAAAGCTCAATCAAGAGATTGGTGTCATGGTAGAGGCAAACATAAATATTGATTGGATGGAATTTGAAAGTGCCCTGAATTTTAAGCCGGACTTGAATCCAAATGTTGGTAGTGGGGTTGTGACAGCGGGTGATATGGAAAAGGCAGATGATGACCTGCAGAATCAGTATAAAATTAAATATGGGAAGGACTATAAACCTGCAACCTTTATTGAGTGTCCTTTCTGTCATAAGGAGTTTGGTCTGGATGAAAATGTAAAAATCAAATTAACAGAAGAACAAATGCGGCTTATTGCTAAAGCACTGGGACAATAAAGGACAAAATGGAAATAATTCTTAAGAAAATCACTGACCTGATCCCCTACCATAACAACCCCAGAATAAACGACCCCGCTGTGGATATGGTAGCATCCTCTATAAATGAGTTTGGATTCAAAGTTCCGGTTGTAATAGACAAGGATAATGTCGTCGTGGCAGGACATACGCGGCTCAAGGCAGCCGAGAAGTTGGGATTGAAGGAAATACCCTGCATTATAGCAGACGACCTCACGGATGCACAGATTAAGGCGTTCAGAATAGCAGACAATAAAACAGCAGAACTTGCAGAATGGGATTGGGCTAAGTTAGATATTGAGATTCAAGAACTGGAAGAAATGGATTTCAATATGGATTTTCTTGAATTTGAAGATGTAAATTACAGCCCTGAAAATAAAGAAAAAGAGGTTTCTGAATTGAGAACTGAAAACGAATGTCCGAGTTGTGGTTATAAATGGTAACTGTAATATCGACATTTGCCGGTTGTGGGGGCAGTTCACTTGGTTATAAGTGGGCAGGATTTAAAGAATTACTTGCAATAGATAATAATAAAAATGCAGTAGAAACATTCAGGTTGAATTTTGATTGTCCTATATGGGAAAGAGATATTAAAACAATAGCCGGAAAAGAAATACTTGAATTCTGTAAAATAAAAGTTGGCGAATTGGATGTTCTTGATGGTTCGCCCCCATGTCAAGGATTCTCAACTGCCGGTAAAAGGAAAGTAAAAGATTCAAGAAATGATTTATTTAAAGAGTTTATTCGATTAATAAATGAATTACAGTCAAAAGTATTTGTAATGGAAAATGTATCCGGTATGATGAAAGGGAAAATGAAGGGGCGATTTAATGAAATAATGCAAGCATTAAAAGATACTGGATATAATGTCAAATGTAAACTTATGAATGCAATGTGGTATGAAGTCCCGCAAAGTAGAAGAAGACTATTTTTTATTGGAGTTAGAAAAGACTTGAATCTTGAACCAACATTCCCGAAGCCGAATAAAATATGTATTATAGTAAAAGAAGCATTAAAAGACATAGAAAATAAAGAATGGGAATTGAATTGGGTTAATCATATAAAAAAATCAGTTATTTATCCAAGAATATGTAAAATGAAATTTGGGGAATCGTATCAAAAGTATTCACCAAACGGTTCGGGCTTTACGCTTTCAAGAAATTACTTAAATAAACCGTCTGTAACAATCACGAAAACGGTTAATCATAGTGCAAGTAGCGATGGTACTTTACATCCGATAGAAAACAGAAAGCATACAATAACTGAAATAAAAAGATTGTGTAGTTATCCCGACAAATTCAGGTTCGTCGGGAATTTCACTGAACAATGGGCGAGAATTGGCAATTCTGTAATGCCTAAAATGATGTATTATATAGCTAAAAATATAAAAGAGAACATTTTATGAAAAACTACAATCCTATGTCATTATTTGATAATAGGAGATCTGTATTTAATACGCCTGAGGAAAAGCAAGTAGAATATTTAACAAGAATTAGAGAGTTGCAGAAATTAAGAAAGCAGCTTGACGACCTATGGAAAAAACAACGAAAGGAGATCGCATGAAAGAACAAGAGGCGCGTAAAACAAGAAAGGATCGCAGAATGCTAAAAAGATATTGCGAGATTGTAAGATTATATAACTATCATTTTTTAGGGAAGGGGTGTGAGTTTATAGAGAATATGGTTAGTCTATCTTGTCTTTCTGAGTCTGATTTTTTGGATATTCTTGAAGGATTACATAAAGCAGATGAGCACAGAGAATTAAAGAAAACCTGTTATGCTATAGTAGCATTGTCAAAATTTGGGCTCGCTGGTAGTAAGATAGAAAAGCATATCAAGAGAAAACAAGAAAGGAAGAAATCATGGACATTGAAGAAATGCTTGAAAAGTTAGAGAATATTGAACACTTTGACTGTATAGTATTCAGGGATAAGAAGATATATGAAGTGGAATCAAAGGAGTTCGGCATAAAAAAACACCCGCTTGATAAGATTATATGGACATATGGTAAGGGTACAAGGTCATTTAAAACAGTGAGCGATTTTCTTGAATGGCTGGGAAAGCAAAGTTAATCATGAAAACAACAGAAGCTCCAGACTACAGTTCATACTCAATGGAAGATTGGGAAAAAGAACTTACGAATAAACAACGTATCTTCTGTAAGGAATACATATTGGATTGGAATGGATCAAGGGCTGCATTAAAGGCGGGATATTCAAAAAGGAGTGCAAAGGAAATAGCAAGTGGCAATTTAACAAAACATAACATTAAGGCATTTATAAAATTCTTGAGGGGTAATATTGAATTGTCTCTCGGTCTTTCCAAAGAGATGGTTGTATTAGAACACATGAAGATTGCCTTTTCTTCAATAGCACATTTGCACAATACGTGGATCTCAAAAAAGGAATTCGAGAATTTGACTGAAGAGCAAAAGGCGTGTATTCAGGAGATCGATTCTAAGGTTACTAAAAAGGCAGCCAAACCAAAATATGATAAAGACGGAGTGCAGGTAAACGCTGGTGAGATGACTTATAATGCATACATAAAAGTTAAGCTCTATGATAAATCAAAAGCTCTCGAATCTCTTTCAAGACTTATGGGCTATGATGCACCGCTCAAGACGGAGAACAAAAACATAGACATGAGTTTTTCCGATCTCATAGAACAGGCAGAAAAAAAGATGAGAAGTAAAAAATGAATACTATAATTATTCTAATAATAGCGATGATATTGGGAGTTAATTTCTACAAGATAACTGTTGATGAAATAAAATTTCAGAAAATGCGAAATGAATGGGAAAGAAACTTTCGATCTTTATATAAATATCACGATAAGGATTTTGTTGTTCCGATAACGCCGATTTCTGATATTAGAAATGTGGTTGAAGAAGCAATAAAATATGGAGGTACGAAAATTAAATATGTTTGGATGGGTGAATATAAGTTGAATGGAATGCTACAATCACCTCTTTATCAGGTGTTATATACCATAGCTCTGCTGCATGTGATTCAATATAAACCTTCAGATGAGGTTAATAGCTTAATAAAGAAACCAAATCTTAGAAAGATCAAAAGATATTTTAGAAAGAACGGGCTTCCAAAGATCGTAATTAAGAAGAAAAAATAATATGAAACCATTCTGGCTGATTAAGATGGATACGGGTATCTGGTTTTACAGATTATGGCAGAAGATAAAACTATTGTTATTAATATTCTTAATGTGTATTCTGATAATACCGATAATAATATGGCATATTCCGCAAATGATGCGGGAAATGAAATGAACAAGGAGAAATAAGCAAGGAAACGATGAGTAGTAAATTATTTATTAACGATTATGAAATTGGGACAGTAGTCAATGCTACAATACCAAACATAATAGAATCTGAACCAATAATACTCTGTAAAGAAATGAAATGTGAGACGGCACAGATAAATTATGCAAATATAAGAAAGTTTTTCAGGTTACCAAGAAAATTGAAAAAGAAAACACTCGGGTTAAAAAGAGATCATAATAAATTACTAAAACGTATTAGATTAAATTTGCCGATCAGCTTAAAAGATTTAATTAGGGCGGGTGTTGAAATAACCAGACAAAGGAGAAGTAATGGAAAGAGATAGGTTAAAAAAATATTATAATGAAAGAATTTTTGGTTATGGGCTTCCGGTATTTTGTGAATTGGATGAAAAGCAAAAGAAAACACTTGAAAGTTCGGGGGGTTATTCAGTTTTTATATTCGCAGAAGCATGGGGGCGGTTTTGGAAACAGTTAATGGTTTCAATAAGGTCATCAAAAGCATTATCGGTGATGTTTGCGATCGCAGCAGAGAAACAAAACAAGAAAAGGTGAATAATGGGCATAAAGACAGCTGTAATCAACACTAAGAACGGAGTTGAAATATATCCATATACAACACATTCTGGAGATATAATCATAGAAAAACCCCAGAGTGTAAATTTATCGATCGAGGAGACAAAATATCGAATCTCAAAAGTTTTAGCTAAACTAAATGAGTTTCAAAACGGCAATCATACTTGAGGTGTGGCTGAATTTAATCAGCCATTATCAAGGGAGAATTCCCAAAAAATTATAAGGGTGGGTCCGCTTGCCCTTATTTCTTAAAAGACAATGAGAAAGTCAGGTAAAGACATAGATCGTGCTAAGAGATGGATGGAGGACTGGAATTTCTTCATCAGAGACGCCACTACAATACGCTTAGACCGCAAACAAAGAGAGATACTATCTTCATTGCAGTTTAACGAGAACACATCCATACGGTCTTGTAATTCACGGGGGAAGGATTTTGTTTTTGCATGTGCCGGTATTTGTAGAATATACTTAGTTCCAACGGATGTTAAGGTTATATTGACAGCTCCAACTGGGCGCCAGGCATATAAGATCATGATGGCAGAGTTACGAAAGGTGCTTTCAACGTTCAAGATACCTCTCGATGGCAGATTAATGGCTGATGGAATTAAATTTTACGATAAGAATGGAGAGGAGCGAGGAGATAAATTTCTGATTTCATTCAAAGCAGGCGACAAAGCACTGGACGCATGGAATGGCTTCCACTCTCTACATACGATGATATTAATGACAGAGGCAACAGGGATAGTTCAAGAGATTTTTAACGCAGCAAAGGGTTGTCTCATGGGGAGTGAAGATCCGAGACTTGGGCTTGCGTTTAATCCTTTCAAAAGAACTGGAGAGAGTTATAGATCAACCTATTCAGAAGAGTATATTCATTTTAGTTTATCTGCATTGAGTTCGCCAAATGTGCGGTCAAAGAAAATGCTTATTTCCGGGCAGGTTGATTATCATGCGGTGAAAAGGGCTATAAATACTGAGGGGTGGGTGCAAAGCATAACAAAAGAGGAATTTAAACCAGACCTGTTTGATTTCAAGTTTGAGGGGCAATATTACAGACCAAAAGACCAATTCAGAATAAGGATTCTTGGTGAATATCCAATTGAAAGTTCAGACTGTCTCATACCACTTGAATGGCTCGAAGCATCACATAGAAGATGGAATAAACAAAGAAAGGTAGAAGATCCCAAAAGAATTACTTTGGATGTTGCAGGTATGGGAAGAGATAAAAATGTCATGGCGTGGGGTAGCGAGAAACATATTTCATTTAAATCTCTTAACCTGCCAAAGACTAAGAAAATTCACATGCAAGCTGCTGGAATATTAAAGGGAATGTTGAATGAAAATAACATAGGTATTATAGACGTGGTTGGAGAAGGTGCCGGCACACAGTCAAGACTTGCCGAACAGGGCATGAAAAACGTTTATGGATTCAAGGGTAATTACACAAAGGCAGTCAAGGGCATTAAGGATTATTATGGTAATTTTAGTTTCGTTGACATGAATTCCTTTACTGCTTGGCGACTTAGGGAAGCTCTAAATCCTGAAATAGGGATTAATCTTGCATTACAACCAGACAAGGAACTTGACGAGGAAATTTTAAATTTAAAATATGAATATAGAAGCAATGCTACAATAATAGTATTGCCGGATAAAAAAGAAATGAAGAAAATAATTAATCGAAGTCCCGATAAGTTTGATGCGGTTAAGATGATATTTACACCGATCAGGATACGGGATAAAAAGGAAATAACAGCCGAAGAACTCGGTATATTTTAGGAGAAACCATGAATATTGAAGAAATTTTAGCATTAAAAGACAATGCTAAAATAATTGAAAAGATATGTAAGGATACGGTTGATCGTGATATTGCAACATGGCAAGATCAATATGACGGCAAGCATGCAATTCTTAATCGTCCGGATAAAATAAAGGGGTTGGGTAAAAATGCCATAAAAGTACCTGTAGCCAAAATAGTTTTGACATATCAAAAGAAAATAACGGACTTTAGGAAAGCGTTTTTATTTGGAAAACCTGTAATATTCAAGTTAAACAATAAAACACCCGAAAATCAAATAGCATTTGACATGATTCTCGATATTCTAAAAAAGAATAAAATGGATTTTTTCAGGCGCAAACTTGCAGAAAAGGTTTATATTGAATCACATGTAGCAGAGCTATGGTATATAACACCTGATAAAGAGGTGAAGGTCTTGCTGTTATCTTATGAAAATGGAGATCTTCTTTACCCACACTTTAATGATTATGGTGATATGGATGGATTTGCAAGAAAATATAAAACCACCACAGTTGACGATAAAACTGTTGAGCATGTTGACTTATATACGAAGGATAGATTTTATTATTATAGTGATAAAGGGCAGGGATATGTGTCTGATGAAATACCGAATCTGATTGGTAAAATACCCGTTATTTACTATCCCGCACCATCAAAGAAACCAATATGGTTTCCAGTTCAGTCGTCAATTACGACACTCGAATCACGAGAATCAAAGCATGATGATACCAACGACTATTTTGGCAATCCGTTATTACTTTTGTTCGGGGCACCCAAAGCTATGCCTGAAAAAGGAGAGGTAGGGAAGTTATTACAGTTTGACGAAGTACTTATTGACGGGAAAACACAACACGGAGGCGCTGAATATCTTACATGGGACGAGTCGCCTGAATCCATAAAATTACAAATGGAATCTCTCAGAAATAACATTTTCACACTTACCTCAACTGCAAATCTTGGTTTTGATAATATAAAAGGACTTGGAAAGGTGGCTGCTGAGACTGTTTATTTTATGCTGTTAGATTCTATTATTGCCTGTAAAAACGATGAGGAGATATTCGGTGAAGGTATCCTACGAGAGATAAACCTTATAAAGGCAATAATCGGGAATATTGTCGATGTCGTATCCGGGAAAAATTATGTTGTGAAAAAGGACATACTAGATGAACTCGACATAAGCATTGAATTTGGCAACATTATTCCAAAGGATGCTGTTAATACTATTAAATCTATTTCACAAGCACTGGGAGGTGAGGCGTTTATGAGTCAAGAATCCGCAGTAAAAGCCAACCCGATGATTGAAAATGCCGAAGAGGAAATCAAAAATCTCGAAGCCGAAAAGCAAGAAGTTAAGAAATTAGGCGAATCGTATGAACCATAAACAAGCAGTTGAACGATTTCTCGAATTATGGAAAAACAGATCATGGGCTAAGTTGATGAAGTCACTAACAATAACATGGATCAAAACTCATAACAGAAACGTTAAAAAAGATATGAGAAAAACGTTTCAGAATACAAGGGTGACCGATTATGAGATTACTGGTGAAAAGAGAATCGGTGAGTGCATATATGACATCACTGCTCGTATTGTAAGAAAGAATGGTCAAAGAGGCGTAATTATCATAAGGGTTATCTGTGAAACCGGGCTATATAAATTGTCAACGGAAGGTACTTGGGGGGTCAATCCAGTTAGTTGTCTAAGGTTTAAATCAAATCAATATAAAGATACTCCTGTCAAATGATAGACATAGAAAAGCTATATGCAGACAGTATTTTCAGAGATATTGTCAAAAGAGAAGCAGAAATTAAGGCAATTCTTGAAAGTGCAATAAAGGAACTATCTAAAAGAATAGCAAATCAGCACATTAACTATCCCGACATAATGAAAGAAGGTATGTTATTTCGGTCAAATAAGGGCGTTGAGCGTCAAATAACCAAGACACTTGAGAGATTATACAAAGAGATCGATACTGCCATCCAGAGGGACGTTAAATACGGCTGGAATTTAGCGAACCAAAAGAACAGTGAACTTGTTGCAATGTACACGCAAGGAATCAAAATATCCCAAAAGATAATAACCTCGTATAACAATCTCAATCTTGAAGCACTCAATGAATTCCTGAAACGAACAGAGGCGGGGTTAAATCTCAGTAAAAGAATTTGGAATTTAACCGAAGCAACAAAAAGTCAGATCGAGCTTTACCTTGGTTCGGGTATATCCGCAGGCAAAAGTGCAGCCGGAATATCCATAGATATAAGGAATTATCTTAACGAACCACACAAACTATTCAGAAGAGTTAGGGTTGAAGGAAAACTTGTTTTGAGCAAAGCAGCCAAAGCATACCCTCCGGGAAGTGGTGTTTATAGAAGCTCATATAAGAACGCCCTCCGTCTGTCTGCAAATGAAACAAACTTAGCTTATAGATTATCGGATTTCACACGTAGACAACAAATGCCATTCGTTACAGGGATAGAGGTTCATCTGTCTGCTTCTCACGAAATAATGGACATGTGTTTTATATCAGGTCAGTATAGAATTTTAACTTCAAAGGGCTGGATTCCTATTTATAAAATAAAAGAAAATGATTTAGTTTTAACTCATAAGGGAAAATTCAGAAGAGTAACTAAAAAATATAAAACTACAACTCATAAAGTAAAAATGAGGACTATTGAATATAAATGTGAATATGATAGCAGGGCAAAATCTAACAAAATAAGCTCAACAGAGAATCATCCTTTTTTAATAAATAATAAATGGATTCCAGCAAAAGATATAAAAGTTGGAGATAAAGTTAAGATATTAGCTTCAAGATGTAAATGGTGTGGGAAATTAATTCCATATTATAGAGAATATTGTTCTAAATCTTGTGCAAGCAAAGCGATAACTAAAAAACAGTGGAGCGATCCTAATCATAGAGAAAATATATCAAAAAAGGCAAAAAAAAGATGCAAGGGTGGAATCCCTTATTTTAAAGATTGGGTAGATAGCGGTAAAAATGTAGATAATTTAATTAATCCTGAAAATAGGCAGAAAGCAATAAAAAATTTAATGATAACAATGAGAGAAAAAGTTAAGAATGGAACACATCCATTTCAGCAAGCTAAAAATAATATTAAAGCGATGAAAAAATTAGCTCAGAATAAAAATTCTACATTCATAGAAAAGAAAATGGAATGGTTGTTAAAGCAAAAGGGAATAAAATATATTCATACTTACCCATTTGAAAGGGATGTTTATCGTAAAAATGGAGATAAAAGGTTATATTTCATAGACTTTGTTTTAACCGATTATAAAATAGCATTGGAATGTGACGGATGGTATTGGCATCAAGATAAAGAAAAAGATTTAAAAAGGCAAAAAGAAATAGAGAATAAAGGTTTTACCGTATTAAGATTTACTGATAATGAGATAAGAAAACATTTAAATTTATGCAGTAATGAGATAGATAGAGTTATAAATAATCATTCTGGTAATTATGAATTTATGAATGTAAAAATTACAAAAATAAAAGATTGGACAGCCGAAAATAAAGCACCGATAACAAAATATAATTTGGCAGTAGAAGAAGATAATAGTTTTGTTATAAAAGGATTTGTTGTGCATAACTGCGATGATTTGCAGGGTCGTTATCCGAAGGGATTTGTCTTTGGTGGATGGCATGTGGGCTGTTTTTGTTACTCAACCTCAATATTATTAAACAAGAGAGAGTTTATCGACCACATAAACGGGGGTAAGATAAGACCTCAGAGATATGTGAGAACTATTCCAAAGACAGCGGAGAACTGGATCGAGAAAAACAAGGGTAAAATAGCAAAATATAAAACGAAGCCTTATTTTGTAAGAGATAATTTAACAGAGGATTTCAAGGTAAAGAAATCAATATTAAAGGTGAAATAATGACAAAAGAAACAAGGAATAAAAAGGTTATTTTTACTGGGGATATCCCAGTATGTCCATATTGTTGTGTGCCAACAATACGAACTGAGATGGCTGGTACGATAACAGCCATGTATTTTGCGCCAATGTATAATGAAGATGGTGAAAACATTAATCCGGACAGGAATATACGAACATGTAATTATACGTGTAGCAAATGTGGTTGTACTCATTCAATTGTCGGTAATTATATAGACGGGTGGACTTATGACAAATAAACAATTCCTAAGAGATAACAAGTGTGAGTTACAGGTTACAAAGCTTATGGTGAACTCAGACAGGTCAATGCGTGACCTTGAAACCTTCGCTTATGATATTATCAATGCAGGGGGACTTAAAAAAGTGGGGTGTAATTGTGCGATATTCAAGGTTGAAACTTGTCTTGTTCTTATGAGAAATGTTGGTAAACATGAAATGGTTAGAACGTGGCAAAATGGACAATATGTTGAAATTGAATATGAATTTGCAAACCAGCATCCATCAACAAATATTGATTTGAACAAGAGGGAGCTGGTAAAGAAATATTTATGTAAATGATAATTTTTTTGACAAATGTTGATTTAATTTCTTAGATAGAGACAAGAAAGGATCAATGGTGTCATTTACAACACGATCAAAACAAAAGGTCTCCCAGGAAGGGCATGGCAAGCAATCAAATTGCTTCACATCTATCCCCAGCAACCATGAATTTATGATATCGGCGAAACTTAAAACAAACAAACAGGGACATACAATGTCACTAAAAATCCAAGAAACCATAACGCCATAAGGAGAAAAAATGGACTTAACGACTAAGATTAAAACCGCATTAAAGGTAGCGGGGTTAAGTGAGGAGTTATTTAAATTTATCATAGTTGATGATGAAGCAAAGATTGATGAAGCTGTCAAGGCGTTGAAAACAAGCCTCGATATGAGCAACGAAGATTTCACAAAGGCATTAAATGAAGCTGGATTCGGAGCAAATTTTGAGAAGTACTTACAATCAGAGACGGACAGACGAGTCACTGCGGCAATCAAAACTCACGATGATAAGCTCAAAGCAGATGCTGATAAGAAAAAGAAAGAAACACCACCTCCTCCTCCTGATCCAAATCTTACTGAAGATCAAAAAACCATTAGCGAACTGAAAGGACAAATAACGTCATTAACAGAATCCGTTAAGGCGTTGCTTGACGGGGAAAAAATAAAAGGCATTCAGGGCACAATCATAGCTGAACTGAAAAATGCTGAACTACCGGAAAGTTTGTCCAAATTCATAAAAACAGAAGATATAGAAAAAGTAAAGAGTGAAGTAGAATCTCTCAAAACAGAGTTTACTGCTTACAAACAGACCGAAATTGACAAAGCCATAAAGAATGGCACACTTCCACAAATAGGGGCAAATACTGGCACAATTGCAGAGGATAAAGCTGTAGAGTTTGCGAAATCCAAAAACAAGGGTGCAAGTGATGAAACTTTTGAAGGAAAAGACATACCAGGATTAACAAAGGAGTAATTACTATGTCCTTACAAATTACAAAAGAAACCGGAACAGTTTATAATCCGGTCTTTCAAAATATCATTGAAGATATTCCGGGCGGGATCTCATTCACTGTAGCTGACCTGAAAGCACTCACAGAAGAAGTCAAAGCAGGTGCTGTCATTGGTGAGGATGGATCGACTGCCGGAAAATATCACCTCATTAAAACAGCAGCCATGCAAGCTGCTGCTGTCGCAGGGGCTGTAGAACTCAGGGTACTGAAAAACCACGAATTTGTTGTTGGTGACTTTATCACAAATGGTCAAGTCTCAACTGCTATTACAATTATTACTACACCTGAAACTCTTTATGATACTATCACTATTACTGCTACGCTTGACGCTGTTGAACCTGTTCCTATTGATACTGTTCTCTATCAGGGAGTCTCTGAAACTTCCAACGCTGCAGTTGCAAGTTTGGCAACACTTGAGGACACAGCAGCAGATTATCTGGCAATCTCCGCACCTCGTGGAAATGCCAATGATATTATCTGCACCATTAATCAGAACGGAAGTGATGCTTTAGCAGTTACCTATACCCCTTCAACCAAAATTCTTCTGCTTCGGTTAGCTGGTACAACCGCTGCAAGTAATAACGCTGCAACAATTCAAACAGCTATTCGCGCTTTGGCTCAGGATGGTGGAGTTGATTTCACCGATTGGACTGTTGTTGGTACAGGGTGGGATGGTGGACAGACCGGAGCTACTTTGACCGATCCGAGCCATCGAATGGAAGATGGAGTTGAAAAACCAGCAAATCTCGCTCCCCTCTATGATGCTATTGCACTTATTCGTGACAATATAGACGTAACAGACACCGAAGCCAACGTAAGTGTTGGAGCAATTACAAAAGGAACTGTAGTTGAATCCATACTTCCGTTTTCCGTTACTGATGAAATGAAAACCCTGCTTCCTGGCATTAGATTTGCATAAAGGAGCAATCATGGAACATACATTACTTAACGGAATAAACTCAAAAATAATGCAAGCATATCTCGGGGAAAGAACTTATAAAAAATTGTACTGGCCTCTTTTCTTTCCCCTAAAAGCAACAATGAGCTTAAAATATGAAGCACTTATAGGTTCAAAAGGAAATGCGGTAGCTGCTGACGTTGTAAGTTATAATGCTTCTGCACCACTAAAAACACGCAGAGTTGTCAACAAATTGACTGGTATGCTTCAGCCGATTATGATGAAACGTAAAATGGAAACAACGGACATTATGGAATATAATTCACTCCATGCCCGTGCAGACGCAGATCAAAAAGTGTTGCTTAATATGGTATTTGACGATCCTGACGCCTGTGTTGTTGGCTGTAATACAAAAATGGAATGGCTCACAGGACAGATTCTTTCTCAAGGAAAGGTAACACTTTCAAAAGCAAACAATGCAGGAATCATAACAGAGAATGCTATTGATTTCAGACTTCCCACTGCGAACAAAGAAGTTGCTGCTTCAGCTAACAGGCATTGGAGTGCAACCACACCAACAACCATGACACCTATTGCAGATATTGAAACCATTTGCACTGAAGCTGGTGCTGCCGGTTCTAAAATCAGATATATTATTATGAACAGAACCAAATGGCAGCAATTTAGAGGTTGTGATGAAGTTCAAAATCTTATTCCTTATGCGCTTTATAACGGATCGAAAGTTGCTCGTGCACCCACTCTTGAGATGGTCAATAATTTCCTTTCTGGTGAAGACCGTCCTCAGATTATATTATTTGATACGTATCTTACACTTGAAACCGAAGAACATGTTCAGTCGAGCGTCAATCCTTGGACAACCAAATATGTAACATTCCTTCCTGAAATGCCTTGCGGAAATATGCTTCACTGCAAAGGTGCAGAAGAGACCAATCCTCCGAAGCAGGTTATCCAAGCAAAGAAGGGACCCATTCTTATTTCTAAATACTCAGATGTCGATCCTGTCACAGAGTTCACAAAAGGCGAAATCTATGCATTCCCGATCTGGGTAAACATTGATCAAAGCTGGATTATGAACACTGAATCCCATACTTCATTCTAAACATGACCAATCTTGAAGCACTGCAAAGTCTGATTGAGTACACGAACGATAATCTATTTGAAAAAGTTATGTCGGATAGGGACATTACCGGTTCGGACATATATACTTCTGAAGAAAGTATAGATTTGTGTTGTGCCGATATATGTCTCTATCTGCTTTCTCATCCTGAATTCAAAGAAGGTTTGCAGACAACTAAATATTCTCAATCCTCACTTCTCACATTAAGGCGTAAATTGCTAAAAAAACACGGGCTTTCTGAACCCGGATTTATGGAAGCTGTATGGTAACCAATCGACCACATTCTGCCGTAATCTCTTATAAATTAGAAGGTGAACGTGTCGGAGGTGTTTACACTCCGGGTCGTGAAGTCAATCTCACAATAGAATGCAGGATAGAGCCAATAAGTCCTTTGTATAGTGCCAAAATGGGCGGTGATAACATAGTTTATCATTATAAGGTATTCTGTGGCTTATTCGATGAAGAAATACCCGACACGGCTGTAATTCGCTTCTTTGATGAGGAATTCAAGATATTGTCTTTGTTTAAATACCAACTGCATACGGAAATATTATGTTGACCCCAATGTTCGCTCCAAATAGTTTCGCCGATAGAATAGATAGGTTCATCAATCAGAAATTATATAAAATGATTGAGGTTCTCAACTATGTCGGAGAGACATTTGTTACTGAGGAACGGAATAAGCGTCCAGAAGAAGGGTCTTATCACGATGATACAGGTAATTTACGATCATCTGTCGGATACCTTGTTGGTCTTGACGGGAAACCCTTGAATGTGGATTTAAAGGGCACTTCTGAAGGTCGATCTGCTGCCAAAGAAGTGCTGGAAGAAGTTCTTCGGGAGAACAGAACGGGGCTTGTATTAATTGTATGTGCAGGAATGGGCTATGGTGCTGCTGTCGAGGCGAAAGGATATGATGTTCTTTCTGGTGGAATTCCAAACGCAAAAATGCTACTCGCTGAACTCAGAATAAAAACGGGATTACAATGAAAACAACTTTCGATGTAAATGGAATAATCTTCGGATTGCTTGATGTTTCCGATATAACCGATTTAATAACAGGATCGATTTACCGAAATAAAAAGCCGATGAATTCAGAGCTTCAGGATATTGTAATTCTAAATAATTTGAACTTCAATGCCGATGTTCACGAAGGGTTTGTTTTTATTAATATTTACTGTGAGAATTTTGAGACCGGCGAGGTTGATATTACAACACTTCAAGGAGTAACGTCTGCCGTTCTTAAGATATTCGATGAATACGCACAAACCACATCTGCATATTTTCAAACAAAATTGATTTATCAGACTTTGATTCAAGATGAGGTTCAGAAAAACATGAGCTTTTCAAACATAAAACTAAACTGTTATATCGAGAGGTGAAATCATGCAAATTAAACCAAAGAAATCATGGATGTTAATTTGGAATGTTAACGATAATTCAGTGATGTTTCAGGGTAAGTCTCCTAAGGTCATCGCAATTGGTGGTGTACAGGCATATTTTGAAGCAAAAACGAAAACTGAAATTGAAGAAAAAATAAAAGAACTAAGGAGTTCACATGGCTACAAGTAAAATTAGAATGGTCGGACTTGAAAGTATATTAATAGGTGCGTGTGGTGCAGATGGTACGATGGGTGGATC
>Ga0222635_1000514_pt1 | contig 15324 bp, 20 predicted proteins | sample AntAcemetagen139_FD_179809 | JGI IMG/M metagenome (GOLD analysis project Ga0222635, IMG submission 179809) | Saline water microbial communities from Ace Lake, Antarctica - #139 | ecosystem: Environmental > Aquatic > Non-marine Saline and Alkaline > Saline | place: Antarctica: Ace Lake...
CCTTAATTGGCTGGGAAAACGCAAACTGGAGAAAGTGAAACACCAAAAAATAACGCCAATCCTATTCTCTCACTAAGATAGTCAAAATAAATAAGCCCTCTGTCCCGAAAGCTCGGGATGCAGAAGGCTTACTTAAAAAACATCTGTCATTATTCTATAACAGCTAAGATGTCTTCCTCTTTCATTATCAGATGCTCTTCCCCGTCAATTTGCACTTCTGTGCCCGCGTATGATGTAAAAATAACTTTGTCGCCCTTTTTAACACTCATTGATTGTTTCTTCCCATCTTCCAACATTTTCCCGCTACCAACAGCTATAATTTTCCCTTTTTGTGGTTTTTCTTTAGCTGTATCAGGAAGAATGATACCTCCCTTTGTCTTGTCTTCAGCCTCCAATCTTTTTACAATGACCCTATCTTCTAAAGGTACTAAACTCATATTTTTCTCCTTGTGATTTTATGGGGGTATGGCAAACCATACCCCCAACATTAACCAGCTCCTATCTTAATACATTCCTCCGCCCATACCGCCGCCGCCTGCAGGCATCTTTTCCTTTTCAGGAATATCTGTTATAAGCGCTTCTGTTGTAAGCAGTAATCCTGCGATACTTGCTGCATTCTGAAGAGCTGTTCTTGTTACCTTTGTTGGATCTACAATACCTGCTGCAAACATGTCCTCGTATTTATCAGCTGCTACATTGTAGCCAACATTTTTTTCTTTCTTAAGAAGCTCCTGAACAACTATAGCTCCCTCGGCTCCGGCATTATTCACAAGCTGCCTTACTGGCTCTCTAAGGGCTCGCTTGATAATATCAAGCCCAATAGCTTCATCTCCTTTCAGCGTCATTTTCTTAAGAGCAGATATGCATCTAAGCAAGGCAACTCCGCCGCCTGCAACTACGCCCTCTTCTACAGCAGCTCTGGTTGCATGAAGAGCATCTTCAACTCTTGCCTTCTTTTCCTTCATCTCTGTTTCTGTTGTAGCTCCAACATTAATAACTGCAACTCCACCAGCAAGCTTTGCCAGTCTTTCCTGTAGTTTCTCCTTATCATAATCTGATGTTTTATCTTCTATTTGTGCGCGAAGCTGAGATATTCTGCCATCTATATCGCTTCTATCTCCTGCTCCTTCAATAATAGTTGTGTTTTCCTTATCTATTGTAATACGCTTTGCTCTTCCAAGATCATTAAGAGTGATATTCTCTAATTTGATTCCAAGATCCTCAGAGATTGCCTTTCCTCCTGTAAGAATAGCAATATCTTCAAGCATTGCTTTTCTTCTATCTCCAAAACCCGGAGCCTTGACACACGCACATTTTAGAGTGCCTCTAATCTTATTAACAACCATTGTTGCCAAAGCTTCTCCCTCAACCTCTTCAGCAAGGATTAAGAATGGAACTCCTGATTGCGCTACTTTTTCCAATAACGGAAGAAGATCCTTCATATTGGAAATCTTCTTTTCATGAATAAGGATATATGGATTCTCGAGAACCACTTCCATTCTTTCTGCATCAGTTACAAAATAGGGAGACAAATAACCTCTATCAAACTGCATACCTTCGACGATATCCAGAGTTGTCTCCATCCCTTTAGCTTCCTCAACTGTAATAACTCCATCCTTGCCAACTTTATCCATAGCATCTGCTATTATATCTCCAATTGTGAAATCATTATTTGCTGATACTGTAGCTACTTGAGATATTTCTTTTCTATCTTTTACAGGCTTGCTCAATCCTTCAAGATTTTTTACAACGTTATCTACTGTTTTATCAATCCCCCTTTTAAGAGCCATTGGATTTGCACCAGCTGTGACATTTCTGAGACCTTCTCTATATATTGATTCTGCAAGTATTGTAGCTGTTGTGGTTCCATCGCCTGCTACATCAGAAGTCTTTGACGCAACTTCCTTTACCATCTGAGCGCCCATATTCTCATATGGCTCTTCCAGTTCAATTTCTTTCGCAACTGTGACACCATCTTTTGTAATTATTGGAGATCCAAATTTCTTGTCTATTACAACATTTCTACCCTTTGGTCCAAGTGTTATCTTTACAGCCCTGCTAAGCTGCTCAACGCCGCTTAAAATTGCTTTTCTTGCTTCTTCGTCAAACTTCAATTGCTTTGCCATCTTGTATTACTCCTTTTTTTATTTTTTTATCCTTAGTTCTTAAAAATCCCCATTACATCTTCCTGCTTCATAATTATATGCTCTTTGCCGTTAATCTTTATATCCGTGCCAGCATATTTACCAATTAGTATCTTGTCTCCTTTTCTAACCTCAAGAGAAATCAGTTTCCCTTCATCTGTCTTTTTCCCCTCTCCTACAGCAATAACTTCTGCTTTCTGAGATTTTTCTTTAGCTGAGTCAGGGACTATTATGCTTCCTATCTTATCATCCTCTTCCAGCCTCTTAACTAAAATCCTGTCTCCAAGTGGCTTAACTGTCATGTTTCCTCACCTCCTCTTCTAGAAATATCCCTTTTCTTTATGAATCTATAAAAATAAACAACCAATATACTTAAAACAATGACAATAAAAATAAATTTACCAACATATTGAGAGGCGATTTCATAACTCTTTCCTGAAATATAACCAATCACAACAAAGGAGATTGCCCAACTAATTCCTCCGATAATGTTGCATATAAAGAATTTTAAAAAAGGTACATTTGTTGAACCTGCAATAAAAGGAGCAAATGACCTCGCAAAAGAATTAAATCTGCCAATGATTAAAGTTTTGCCAGTATGATGGTTCATTAATCTTTTCACTTTCTCAAAATGCTCTTTTTTGAAGAAGAAATATTTCCCAAATCTTGCAATAAAGGAATATCCATATTCTTTCCCCAAAAAATATCCAATAAAATCTCCTATAATTGCACCTAAAGCTGAAACAAAAATGACATCGCCAATTTTTAAAACGCCTGTTTTGACTAAGAATCCTCCAATAATAACAAAGACCTGACCAGGGACCAGCAATCCGAAAATAGGAGATGCGTCTAACATGGCAGCAAGCAAAATAACCCAATAGCCCCAGTAAATCAAAACAGGGATAGGCAAATTTAATATTTTATCAATAGGCAGCATGTTTCTCTTCCCTTTCATCCATCTGAATGTTCAATCGTTGTGCGCCTGCTTTTAAAATAGCCTCCAGCATTTCTGAATAAGACATGCCTGCTATACTTGCCATTTTTGCAAGATGCCCATCCCAGCACCAGCCTGGATTTGGATTTACCTCAAGAAGCTTAGGATTGCCTTCTGAGTCAAGTCTCCAATCAAAACGACAGTAATCTCTGTTTTCCAGCCTTTCAAAAAGTTTTAAACACCATTCTACAATAAGCTTATTTATCTCCTCTGGTAATTCAGCAGGAATGGATTTAATCTTCCAGTATGGTGAGTCTTGAAGCCACTTAGACTCGTATCCGCATATTTTTGGAAGTTCTGCCGGGATTAATGAATAGTCTGCCTCAATAATAGGTAAAGCTGTATAAGATTCAGGGAGATTCCCTATTATTCCTATGCTCAAATCTTTTCCTGTAAGAAATTCCTCGACAAGAATAGGTTTATCATAGCCGAATTTCTCCCGCATTTCTGAAATTGCATTAGCAAGCTCCTCAATATTGCTTGCCACGCTCCTTTGTGTTATTCCAAAACTGGAATCTCCAAAGTTTGGTTTGACTATAACAGGAAATCCAAAAGGAAGTTCAAAAGTAGTGTCTTCAGGCTTTATAAAGAATGCTGCAGGCACAGGAATCTCCATTTCCTGCGCAATTCCGCGTACAAGTGATTTGTCATAACAATAAGCGAGAGACTGAGGGCCAGAGCCTGTATATGGAATATCAAACATTTCCAGCAGAGAAGGAATATGAAGCTCTTTTCTGGCATCATTATTAAAGCCCTCATCACATAAATTAACAACCATCAGATTTTCTTTTGTTTTCAGCTTTGCTACGTCATAAAGCAGGGTATCGTGATTGTTAAGGTAGTTGAAGGAATAGTCTTTCAGTTCTCTTAATGCATTTTTTAATTGATCAATTGTATAGTAATCATCGTCATCAAAGGAAGATAATGGTTTTAAAGGGTCTGGCTTTGCAGGATCGCCCAATATCACAACTACATTCTTTGTTGCCTCTTTTTTCTTCTTTAAAGTTGTCCATTCTTTTCTTACTAAGGCTGTTACAATAATCCTTGTCCCCATCATTCCCAGATCCTGATTCCGTTGAGAATTAGGGGATAGCTGATCGGGAAGGATAATGTCGCTGAATCCTACTGTTTTTAAAAGTTCAGCTATTGTCTTGCTGGTATAGAGTCTCTCTGCATAAAATTGATCCGCGATAATGCCTTTTTCAACGTGTGTAATTAATTCTCGAGAAATTAGACGCTGTTTGTCCGTTGAAAGAGAACGTTCTCTACAAACAAAACACTTTTTATCTATCCATTCCCATGATCTTGGTTTGTACTGTTTCCTTAAATATTCTCCGTCAGTAATGTCAATGAGAAGTTTTCCCCATGGCTTTAGGACTCGAAAAATCTCTTTCAAAACCCTCATATCGTCCTGAATTGTTTCAAAATAGCCAAAACTATTTCCCAAAACCATTACTACATCAAAAGTGTCTGGCGTATATGGAAGTTTTCGTGCATCACCTTCCTTAAATTTAGCATTTAATTCGCTTTTTTTCGCTCTTAATTTTGCCTTTTGAATTAGATAGTGAGAACGATCTATCCCTTCAACATATTTGAAACCTCTCTTTGCCAATTCCAGAGAATGACGCCCCTGACCGCAGCATAAATCCAGAATTTTATTATCTTGAGATAACTTTAGGATATCAGAGAACAAGTCCAATTCCTGATTAGTGATATTCCCATCCTCAACCACATCACCATCTGTTTTTAAATAGAAGGCATTGAAAATGTTTCGCCACCAATCCGGACGAACATGTTCTTCAAGACTTGGCACAGGACCTAAAATTCTTCTATAGCCTTTACCTTCTTTCCTGCTTTGTGGAGGTTTGCCACTAGATGTTCTTTCATTCATTGTTTTTTCTTCTCCATTTTGCTGGTAATGTGTTAATTAAAACACCTTTCCACCAGATTGTTGAGATCAGCAGTAGCCAAGCAGATACAGGTATCACATGCCCCATAGTAAATTTTTACCTCATGATTTTTTTCGTCTAGAATTACACCACAACAGAAAACCACATTATCCACATCGCCTACCCTTTCATAATATTCTTGAGGAGAGAGGATGGGAGCTTCGCCCCTGGCAATTAATTTAGAAGGGTCTTTGAGGTCAAATAAAGCAACTCCCAAGCGATAGATACTGCCACTCGCTGTCTTTTTCACTCCATGGTAAATTTCCAACCAGCCTCTGTCTGTCTCAATCGGCGGTGCGCAAGCGCCAATGCGATGAGAATCCCAGTAGCCAGTTCTACCCTCCATAACACATCTGGAATTTCCCCAATAGACTAAATCTTTGGAATAGGATATCCATATCCCTTGGTGGACGGGACGGTCGAAGCGGACAAAATAGCCATTAATCTTTTTTGGGAAAAGAACCGCATCTTTATTATCTGTCTGTGAAATAAGAGCAATCCTTTTAAAAGTTCTGAAATTTTCCGTAGAAGCCAGCGCAACACGTGGACCAACATGAGAGTAAGCAACATAAACAATGTAGTAAATATTCCCAATTCTGGTAATCCTTGGGTCTTCCACACCCCTCTTTTCATATGTCTTAAACGGTTCCTTATCACTTCGCTGCATAACCGGATTTTTGGAAACACTAAACTTGATTCCGTCCTGACTTTCTGCTAGAAAAAACCTTGACTTTCCGTCTAGCCCTTCTACCCGCAGCAAAAGAAAATACCTATCCTGATAGTAGGCAGCTCCCGCATTAAAGACCGAATTACTGGCTTGGGGAATATCGTTTAGGGTTATAATAGGATTCTTCTCATATCTTTTTGCAATCCCTTGCTGCCATTGTTTTTTATCCATTATACTTCCTCCTTTTTAAAAGTTTTTTTCTTCTGTGGCAATCAGTGTTATTACATCTTCTGGAGATTTAGCATTTATTAAAGCATCCCAGAAAATTTTATTTTTAATAAGACGGGTTACTCTGACCAGTACTTTTAAATGAGGAGCAACTGAGCTAAGAGGAACAATTAGAAGGAAAAAGACATATGTCTTTTTGCCATCAATTGAATTGAAATCAACTCCATTAGGGGAAAGACCAATAGCAATGATGACACTTTTTACTAAATTAGATTTTCCGTGCGGGATAGCTACTCCATTACCAATGCTTGTACTACCGAGTTCCTCCCTTTTGAGCAGGATATTAAATATCTTTTCTCTATTGCTGCTGTTAATTTCTCCAGATTTTATAAGAATATCAACCAGCTCATAAAGCACATTTATTTTATCATTGGATTTTAAGTTTATGCAGACTGCATCTTTATGAATAAAATCGGTTAATTTCATCCCAAACCCTTTTTTACTTTCAACGCCTTCTCTGGACAGGCTTCTTGACACTCTCCACAGGCATCACAGAGCCTGATGTCCAGAATAGCTATCTTCTCTCTCACATCCCCTAACCATCCCAAAGCTTTTTTAGGGCACTTTTTAATACATTTGCCACAGCTATTGCATAGGTCAGGAAATAAAGTGATGACTGCTCCGTCTCCCTCATAAACAAAAGACCTTTCCTTATCTGCCATTGTCCTTTCCTCTATAGGTTAATATACCTTGCTCTTCCATAAGGGACAGAAACTACACTGTGATAAACATCCCTCGTCTTGCTGGCTATAATCTTCCATGACAGAGTTTTCTTTACATAATCCCGGGCATTCTTTGATAACTCATTACTAAGGGCATCATCACTCAAAATTCTCACAATATGCTCCACAAATTCATCGTCATTATTAGCAATGAAACCGCATTTGGATCTCGTAATCATCTCTCTAAAAGCTCTCACTTCGGGAGAGACAACTACCGGGCGATTGAAAGCAAGACAATGAGCTAAGACTCCGCTCTGAGAACCCTTCAGATAAGGCATGGGAATAACATCAGCGGCCGAGAGAATAGTATCAAAAGTTTTTTGCGGAAACTGACCTCTAAGTACCTTTATCCTGTTAAAGACAGGCGAGTTATTCACTAAACTGAAAAACTCGTCTCTATACTCACTATGCTCCTGCTGTCTCATCTTTCCCGCAACGACCAGAACGACATTTTCCATTCTTTCCGCTATTCGTGGAAAAATTCTTACTATCCTGTCCATTCCCTTGGACGGTCTGAAGTAACCGCAAAGAAGAATGATCTTTTCGTTTTCATTTAAGCCTATCTTTCGCTTCGCATCCGGTATGGGCTTAATTTCTCTTGAACCATGAGGGATAACCCAGATGTTGTCAAAAGAGCCAATCTTGTTGAGGATGGCTTCTTTTTGATAGTCTTCGTGAACTATCACTGCATCAGCACCCCGAATAAGAGCTTCCAAGATTATCTTGTTTTCTCTAGGAAATTCCTCATAAACAGTGTGGAACGTTATAACTACCGGTATTTTGTATAGTTTGAGTCTATATATTAGAGAAAGGATATTCACTCCCTTTGCTTTGCCGAAGAGTCCATATTCGTGTTGTATGTGGACAACGTCCGGAGTAAACTTAATCATGACCCGAAAGATTTTGTCAGCTAAATCGGGATCATCGGCATGGAAAGCTGGATAGACTCTCTTCCCCTCCCCTCCAAACTGGCTGACGATATAGACCTCACTGCCGGATGTCCGTAGGGCATTAACTAAGTATTCCGTATAAGTAGCAATACCGCACTCAATCGGCGGGTATGTAGAAACTATCCCGATTCGCAATTTCTTTATCCTCCATTTCCATTAACCGGCTGGCTAAGTTAGAAACCTTCTCATCCAGTTCCCTGATTATCTTTAGTTTATCGTGAAACTTATTCATTCTATTCTCAATGATAGCTTCTTTTAATGTCCTTTTATATCCGCAGTAGCCGGATAGAACGCCCAGCCAGAACATAAATTCTTTTTTTTCGTCGTTTATATTTATAATCTTGAGTATATGTTTCTCACATTTTTTGCCAGCTTCAGATGATGCCTTAGTTAACCAGCGCAGACTGGCGTAGAAATAGCCAGCTGCCCAGTGGTAGTTGATTTCATCCGACCAGCAGTCGTAGTCAGTAGTTAGTGCCTGAAATTTTCCATCACCCCTTACAATGCGGAAATTTTTGATATCAGGATCTGCAATGCCCGAACCGTAGCAAAAGTAAATGCCTTTTTCTCTTAACTTGGGCAGGATTTCTTTCGTTTGTGAGATAAATGGGACGACACGGGAAAATTGCTTAGTCAACTTAAAGAATTCCCCTAAGATGTGCGGCACCTTAAACGTTTCTCCCCTTGGATAAATACAGATACTGTCCAGCAGGGTTAAATAGCCAAGAACAGCATCTATGGCAGAATAGGCTTCTTCGCCTAACAGAAGAGGAGGAAGAAACTCTCCTATATAATGGCAGATGACTGTCCTCTCCTTTTTGCAAACTTGGAATATCTCAGGGTGAAGCATCCCTAGTTCCTTTAAAAGAGCAAATATCTCTAAGGATCTCAGGTGACTTTCCTCATCGGGGAAAGTTGTGGAGACAAACCTCCGAGCTTCACCCTTGAGAACGGAACAGACCACTTTTCTCCCCCAGCTGTCTTTGGCATTTAATCTTGACTCAAAGACATAGCCATATTTCCCAAGAGGAAACCTTTCTAAAAAATCCTGAGTTACATTGTAATTTTTTAATTCGTCCAGCATGCAAGCTATCCCTTAAATTTTCTCTTCCTTCTTCTTTTTCTTGGACTCAGATATAGGTTTTTTATCCTCCTTTTTCTCTGCCTTATCTGTTTCCTCTTTTGCTTTCTTGCGATAATCACTGCTTCTATAGTCAGTCGCATAAAAGCCGGAACCCTTGAAGATTATGCCTGTCCCTTTTCCTATCAATCTTCTGAGGATTCCTCCGCATTGCGGACATTTTCCCATGGGTTTTTCTGTCATTGACTGAAACAGCTCAAAACCGTGTTCACAATCCTTGCATTCATATTCATATGTTGGCATATTTCCCGTCTCCTAATCTTTCCATGCACAGATTAGAAAGCCAGTCCTGTTCTTTTTAAAAAATTCAAGCTTTTACTTAATTCCTTATCAGAAATATTACTGCCTACTTCCACTACCTTAATAGTCTCTTTTGATAGATACTTCCTGACTAAAGAGAAATCCATATCTCCTATGCCTGGGGCTAAGTGATCCTCCAATCCTCCCACGTCGTGCAAATGAACCCCGACCATTTTATCCTTAAAAGTCTCGAGCCAATCCTCTTGTCTGCTTAATCCCAGGTTCTCCTGAACCTGACAGTGTCCGGTATCATGCCAATAGCGAAGGTTATATTCTTCTACCCTGTTAAAGATTGCTTGCATCTCCTTCAGGCTGGGAATCTCATAGAAATTTACTCTTGGTTCCAGGCAAAACAGAGTTTCCCTATCTCTCTGGCAGAGCGTCCTTAAGCTCCTGATAACATTTTCCGCATACTCGTGAGCAGAAAATGTTCGCATTTCCCGCAAATGCTCTCTTAACGCTTGCAAATGACCCTTCTCTCTAGCCCATCTCTTCTTGAAATCTCTGTAGCCCTCTCTCAAGTCTTCATCTTCAATATACCCGGCATGGAGAATGACTGCCTTTGCTCCCAAGGATTTAGCAAACTTAGCTGTTTCCAGAGTGAGTTCAATTGTCTCCTCTCTTTTCTTCTCGTCAGCGGAAGCGAGGAAGTCTCCCCGCTTATTATCAGAGTCAACCGGCTTATCAGCAAATATATTGTGGACACTTGCTACCTTAAAATTAAGTCTCCTCTGACAATCTAGAATATCCTTTTTAGACACTTTAACTGAGGAAACCCCAATCTCAAATCCGTCGAAACCTATTTCTGTACCTCTCTTAAAGAACCCGTCTAAATTGGAAGAAAGTCCGGGCATACAGGCAGTTGAAATGTTTAACATAGATTCTCAAACCTCCTTATCGCCATACAGCAGGGCAAAGGAGATCCCTCGCCCCGCCGCATGTAGAATAACAACACCATTGCTCTCCTTTGAAAACAAGCGTCGCTGTTATTCGTCTTCTTTCTCAACAGTGATAATCTTAGCTACCTTTTTACCGTCTTTAACCACGTACTCAACTTCAACACTATCGCCTACAGCAATTTTTTCCAGTGCGTCCACATTTTTGAGTTCTACCTTGATATCTATAATGTAGGTCACATCTACTTCTTCGCCTTCGTCATCATACTGTTTAACTACGAGTTCGTTAGAAGATAAACTCTTCACTATACCGTAAGAAGACTCTAACTCCTCTTCCTCTTGAGCCAGCGATATGTTGGATACAAAACACATCAGAAGACTCAACGCTAATCCTGCAGCTACCACTAATCGTCTATTCATTTTTTATCACCTCCTTTAGCATTTGTTTTTTTCTCAACCTTTCTAACTTTGACGTCTTTAATCTTGCGAAGATATGAAACAATAACGCTATGATCTCTATTACCAAGAACTCTGCCGATTTCATCCAAAGAAGCACCGTATAATTTGGCTAAGGACACAAACGCTTTCCGAGCTCCAACTAAAATTTTCCTCTCGGAATGCCCCTGAATATCCTTTTGTGACACATCACAAACCTTACACATTCTTAAGAGCAACTCTAGTAACTCCTTTTTAACCACTCTACCACCAAGCCCTTTATTGTCTTTACATATAATACGTTGACCCTGAAAAAAAACAAAGGCAACAGCGTCGGCATGATGCAATAGCCTCCTACTCTCTCAAGGTCACACGTATTTTCCAGTGGAATCTACCTTTTGCTCCGACGGTAAGCTCTGTCGGATTATAGTCGCTATTTCTTTCTCCTGAAATGGCTTCTGAACACACCCATAGACTCCGGCATCCATGGCTTCTTTCACCTTCCGTCCGCCAGGAGTTGAAGTGATGAGGATTATCTTTATACCGGGATGTTTATCCTTGATTGTCTGGTAGAAATCTTCTTTATTATTTAAGGACAGTCTATTCAGTTCGAGAAAAAGCAGGTCATAATGCTTCGCGTCCAAAAGTTGAAAGAGTTGGTCAACCTCTCCCGAGAATTCTATGGAATATTGGTTGTTCTCCATTAAGCTACGGGGAAACATGTCCTTTGTCTCTTTACCAGCTACAATTAGAATTCTTCCTGTCACACTATCCTCCTTCCTCTCACAATATAAGCAATTTCCGTGCCAACTAAGTAAAAAAGAGCCATTTGCTATCCTAAGTGGCTCTTTTGCAGTAAGTTAAAATTATTAAGGTTTTAAAGCTGAATAAAACTTAAAACAAAATGAATAATAAATGTTGAATTTTCAACTCACATTTGTGGGTTTCTCAACCCAGCTCACACAATAACAATAAACAATGTGCCCTTTACTTACTACATCTGCTACATCAGTAGCAGATATTTTTTATTGATATATTGTTTTGTTAGTGCTATGAATATTATCATAGGTAGAGAGAGGATAGATTGAGGTTTGATAAATTTACATTTAAGGCACAGGAGGCGGCAAAATGTGCCCTATGTGTGACCATAAGGGAGATCTAATAATTTCTATGCGTTATTTATAAACAGGAACCAAGGACCAAGGGGGTAAAAATGGTTAAGTTTATTAAAAGAATTTCAAAAACTGCCGGCCGTATACCCGGCGAACTTGTTCATGTGGGAGATAGAAAGGCAGATAAAGTAAAAATATCAGTTATTGACTATGACGAAAAAATTTTCCAAGAAAAAGAAATTGCCAATATTGAAGAAGTTTTCCCTTTTAAAGACACACCAACAGTTACCTGGGTTAATATTAACGGATTGCATAAAACTGATATTATTAAAAAAATAGGTGCTAATTTCGAGATGCATCCCTTAACGTGTAGGGAATAATCCAAAACGACCCAAAAAGGATAATTTAGGATGCCCAAAAAATGGTTGAAGATAGAGGAATCCCTTGTTCGTATCAAGAGCATAGGCAAGAAATATGTGTGGTAGGAACAGTCTAATTTGACTTATGTTTTTTAAGTAATCGATAAGACCTCCCTTCAAAGGTAATAAATCTCCCGTTAAAACTTAATCTATCAAGGATAGCAGAAGCAGCAGGGCCGCTAAAGATAGATCCCCAATCTTTAGGAGCAAGATTAGTGGTAACAATAGTAGGAAGGATTTCTGTTCTTTTAGAGACGATCTGAAATATGATATCAGTATCTTCCTTTTTGTGATAAGTATACCCGAGTTCATCAATACATAAGACTCGCACCCTGGCATAGTAATCAATCTTGGAGGCAGGAGTGATAGCCTTTTTGATTTTGGTGCAGAGGTCAAATGCAGATATATAGATAGTTGAATAACCCTGCATAATAGCTTCATAACAAAGAGAAGCGGCTATATGAGATTTACCCAAGCCTGTGTCCCCAATAAGAACAAGATTATGAGCTTCTTCAATCCATGGTGAGTTATGGAAGGCAAGGATATCAGCTTTAGCAATCTTAGTATTAAAATGCCAATCAAACTGACTCAATATTTTTACCTGTCTTATGCCTGACATTCTGAGAAGTCTTTTGATCTTGTATTGTTTTCGATACTCTTTTTCTGTAGCAAGCAAATCAGTAAGGACCTCATGGGTATCAGGTTGTATTTCTTTTATTGGCGTTTTAAATGCCAGTTCCTCTAAAAGGTCTTCAAGATTTTTTTGTTTCGTCATCGTACACCTCCAGTGATCTGGGTTGATAAGAGATATTTAGAAGTTCGGATTTTTGCGGCTGAACCACTTCTGCATTTTCTGCCGGTTCTAGATTGAGATAAGAAAGAAAGGTTTTGAGTCTCGGACTTTTTCTTTGCAGGCACTCCTTAACAATGCCCACAATAATGGTTCTGGATTCTTTCTTTAGCAGTTTAAATATCTGGTAAGCAGTTTGTTGAGGATCTTCACCGCATGATTGATTTTTGAGTAGAAACTCAGCTACTGATGGATCAAGACCCTTTATCACTTCATAGACACGCTGCATTTTAGCTTTAGCAGACAAATGAGAATAACTGCGATGAAGAGGATTGGTAATCTGTTTATGTTTCCGGAAATCTCTTGGGTGGCAAGCGACTCTTTTATCCCCGTCATATATCCTGACCCAGGCGGGTGTGGAATGAACAGATAAAGATTTTCCTGCCAAATAATCAGGAACAGAATATGCATTTGTATCAAAAGCTATCATAGCAGTTTTAGTTGTTTTAACAGGCGGATGAATAGATACATTTTTCCACTGTATTGCAGGGAGCGCTTTTAGCTTTTCTTCTTTCAATAAATCAATTGGCTTTTGTCTTGTGGATCTATGCATGGCCTGATTCTTTTTCTCTACCCATTCATGTAATCCCTGGTTCATAGTTTTCATGGAAGAATAATTAGCTGTATTAAAGAATGTCCCTCTGAGTGCGCGAATAGCTCGTTCCACTCTGCCTTTTTCATTCCCTCTGCCAGGATTACATAACCGTATCTGGATCCCATAATGGCGGCAGAATTCTAAGAAGCGGGGATTATGCTGTACCTCTGGCTTTAGCTTTAACACCACAGATTTGAGGTTGTCGTAGAGCAGCGTATGAGACGTGCCCTTAAGAGCTTTAAATGCCATGAGATGACCTTCAATAAAGAATTCAAATGAATGGCGGGGGAATAGATGAGCAAGCAGATATCGTGAGTAGCTCAGGACAAGAATAAAACCGGCAAGTTTGCCAAGTGTTTTGTGATGAACAAAAAACCAGTCAACTTGAGCTTCTTCACCAGGCAGAAAATTAAGCTGGTGATAAACCTTCTCCTTCTTTTTGCGAAAAGATTTGGTGTACAGAGCTACGCTTGGATAACTTATTGCTACTCCTCTTTCTTTCAGCCATTCGTAAACCTGGCATGCCTTGAGACACGGATATTCTACAAACCAGCTGGCAATCAGGGAACGGTGCTTATCCAGAGAAGATCCCCTGTTGCTTCCGTTTCCCCGATATTCTCCTCTATATATCTTGGACGCTTTTTTTCGCGAAATACCTGTCTGATCTGCAATCTGATAGAAACTTAATTTCGTAACATCACGTAAATACAATATCCTCTGTCTCAACTCTTCCATTGTTTGCATCTCTCCTTTTTGTTTAAATTGTAATTGGCAGCTCTAAAACCTGATATACTCTGTCTCGATATGCAATAAATCCCTTCTGCGCTAATCCTTCTCTTGCTTTCTCAATAAATCTCACGCTCAGTTTCAAAAGATCTGCTATCCGCTCAGAACTGTAAAAACTTATTCCCTGCCTGTCTCCTACCGCAATCAGAAAAAGATAAACCAGTATTTCAGTAGTATCTAGAAGATCAATATATCTTCCATTAATGAACCGATGCTCTATTTGGCTGAAACTACCTCTGATCTTGCGAACCCTATCAGAATCAATTAAATCCGGCCTTGATCTATTGTGCTTCATGATGACAAAAGACTAACATTGACCATAATACGCTGTCTATCGAGTCCTCTTTTGCAATCAGCCATACCGCATGACTAACCTCCTCATAGGGACGAGTTTAACTATTAACGAGTCCATTTTTGCAATTAATCTTCCATCCTGCGGGATAAGCTTAAATGTCTCGCCGTAACGGGAGTAAAGTCCAGTTAACGAGTCCATCTTTGCAATCAGTTCAACTGACACATCCTTGCGCTGGCGAGCATTACGTCTGAGTTGTAAGACCCTGTTTCTCTCTGTATATTCCGGATGTTTCGCTCTATACTTTCTGTAATAATCCGGATGCTGCGATATCCACTCCTTGTGACACCGCTTCTGATTATCCCTGTAGTCTGGATCGCTACCAATTTTCTCCCTTTGCCACCTCGCTCGTCTTGCCTTCTGACACTCACTGCCATTACAATACATTTGCTTCTTAACTCTGGGATTGCCATCAAAATTCTTGCCGCAATGAATACATCTTTTTGTCTTCATAAATACCCCTCACACCTCCATTCCATATACTGAATACTGAGGAGAAATTATAACAGGAAGACTCTAACCCAACTGAGAAATTATGAGGATTTTTAAAATAACTTCGGAGATAAAGAAAAAACTGCGTGGAATTAAAAACGGCAGAAATAATTATATATACTTATTTATCAAAGCTTGAATTAAATACAATTAAAAATAGTGGGACATAATTGTTATCCTTTTTGGGCCACTTTGCATTATTCCCTACAGCTTGCCTCCTCCCTTTTATTCT
>Ga0222635_1000535_pt1 | contig 14649 bp, 5 predicted proteins | sample AntAcemetagen139_FD_179809 | JGI IMG/M metagenome (GOLD analysis project Ga0222635, IMG submission 179809) | Saline water microbial communities from Ace Lake, Antarctica - #139 | ecosystem: Environmental > Aquatic > Non-marine Saline and Alkaline > Saline | place: Antarctica: Ace Lake | collected...
CAGTACCATAATCTAAATTATCTTGTGGCAAAGCTTCTCTTAGTTCTGCAATCAAATTTGCCAATGAATCCTGTTCAATACATAACTTATGCAACATCCTGCTTGCCTTGCCCACATTAGCTGGCCGGCAACCCTGTTGGCAATAAGCAGGCGGATTACGGAAAAATTCCTCCCGCGCACACAAAAGCTCCTGCGTAGTCTTTTGCCCTATTTTCCCTAAATTAAATTCACGGGCAGCTGCTCCCAGTGTAAAACAGGGATAAAGCAAACCGTCTGCTGCCACAAGCATAAAGTTGCCGAAAAAACGGCACAAATGCACAGAAGGCGCTTTATATTTTATAAAAGGTCTATCTATTACCTCGAAAGCATGTTCCCGAATAAAGTTCCAGAACTCAGGCTCATCCTCCGCACCTTGTAATTGTTGACGATATTCTTCCAGTAATCGCTCGCTGATATGTGAATATTCATAAGGATTATCCGGATTATGGTCATCTGTATCTGCTTGAAGTACGAATAAAAGTTTCTTTTCAGAAACTATCTCTGGCGCTTCACGCATAGCCTTTGTGTACCTCACCCAAAGCTCTCTCAACAAAGGAATAATCTCTAACACATTCTCTCGGGAATAAGGAAACGCTATGCTAACGCTTTGAATTTTAGACTTGATAAGATATCTATCAAATATATTAGATAATACGAGCTCAAAACAATCTTTACTCTGAGTACCTGCATTCTTTTCGTAAGCCTCTTGTGAGGTTCCGTGCAGCGAAATACATACCCATTTTAACTCTTCCTGCCACTTTCCCTCTGGAAAATATATACCATTGGTAATCATCCCTATAGTTACTTGAGGTAAAAGCTTTCTTAAGCGCAATATCATATCATTGAACGTCTTACCACAGTCAGAATAAAGAGTAGGCTCTCCACCACCAGCTACCTTTAGACTCACAGGGTTTAATAAAGCAACCTCATCCAAAGATTTAAAAGGAAGTGTTTTTATATCTTGCACGCCCCTGTTAACATCTCTATAAGTACACCTACTACACCTTAAATTGCATTTATTAGTAGGATGAATTTCTACTGAATGAGGACTATCCGGAACCTTTATGCGCTGACGCAATCCATCTTCGGCAATAGCTTTCACACACTGATTGTCGTCATCAACAATACCAAGAAGAATGCCCATTGGAGCATAAGCCTTTAATATATTCCTGTAAACCGAAAACTCAGCAGACATGCACTCTAAAGATAAGACTTGGCTTAGAACCTCTGTATTATCCAAAACTTCACTTACCTGTTTGAATGCCTCAAGTAATGCCGAACTATTAATGGCTTTATTAAAAGGATTATCCCTTAAGGCATTTCCTCTTTCTACCTGTAAATCGCTTACCCTCTTTTTGCGTTTGGCCACCTGCGGCTTTTCGTCATCACCCGCGCAGTTTACCCCGGAAATAACCAAGTCAGTCATCAGACGGAATAGAATTTCTTTCTTTAGTTCAGCGGTTAACTTTACACTAGCTAAACGAGAGATAAATAACGCCAAAGATTCTCTTTCTGATTTATCCTGATAATTACTTTTGTCGTCATTATATCCTTGCGGCTTATTATTGATAAATTGCAGGTGAGTTTTTACTACTATATCTATCGGAGTTTGTGGACTCCAATCGAATAATTCTTCACTTAAACCCATATCCGACATTTTCACCGCGTCATCACCCGGACGTCTGCCGATAATATTGGTCTTAAGCGGCTGGCTGAGCATCCCTAGCTGGATTGCCTTATCATAGGCCACTTTTAAAACTTTTAAGGTAGATAAAGGAATACCTGTGCCACCATTAAATACCCTCTCAATATCATCACTATTAGTTTCTTTGGTAGCGAGATATTTAGTTACCTGGTAAGCTATCTGACACATATCGCCTACCCAAATATACTCCCTTATATTAGTCTGATCGGGAGCATCAATCCCTAATGTTTGGCATTCTTCAAAAGTTAACTTTGCTTCATCAGGCACTGTGTCAGTTTTCCAGTCATTTCCGAATATAGTCATTAGAGCATTTTTTAAGATTCTAATTCCGGTAACCGTTATCAGGTGGGTAGCATGCCCAGTGTCTTCACCAAACTCACCATTTAATGATGCGCCAACAATATTAAATGGACGAATACTCGCGTAATGTAATCCTTGACGGCTATAGCAGCGTAATATCAATTCAACCAACCACTTGGTTTCAGTATAGGGCGCCGTAGGCCGAACTGACGTTTGCTCGGTAAATCCTACGCCTCTTTTTACTTCCTCTGCCGAATCATCGTAAACCCCACAGGTAGAAGTATTCAGTAGAATAATCCTTCTCTGTTGTTCTTTCTGAACCTGTATAATTGCCTGGACAACTGCCAGCGTGCCAATTACATTAGTGCAATAATATAGTGCCGGCTTCTCCACCGACTCACCCATCAAGGTCTTGGCCGCTAAATGATAGACAACCTCTATTTGATTATCCTTTATAATCTTTTTTAAAAGCCCTTCATCGCAAACGTCACCCTTTATGTATCTGCCTGCTGCTTTGAGTCCCTCTGGAACTGCTTGGCTATGACCAGTTGACTGATCATCAATAATCCATACCTCATAGCCTTGCCCTAAAAGATAGCGCGCTAATTCACTGCCAAAATACCCGGCACCACCAGTTATTAACACCCTTCCCTTCTTGAAATTGAAAACGCTTTCAGCTTGGCCTAATTTTTTTTGCTGATTTTGGGCTTGATATTTTTCTTCTTCAGCCTCAGCTTGCTCATGACTTCCAGTAAGTGCGGCTTTTATTTCATGAATAAAAGTAGATAGTTGGTCAGGATCGTCTGTAGTTAAAAGAATTAGCGGATTAGTTTTACTTTGGTTATTAGCTCCCCAGAATATTTGTTTTAAATCCGGACCAGCAAGAATAAAACCATTTGTTTTAATTAATTCTATAAACCAAGCATCATTAGGATTATTTCTAAGATACCAATCTAGAGTAGCTTGTATTTCAGGATTGTTCTTTACGTCTTGAAAGCCATCTTTTGTATATCGTCCCTCTCTTATCCCTTCTAATCCACCCCATCTATTTAAAAATTCATTTAATCTTGCTTCTACTTCTTGGTGATTATGGTTAGGGCGAGGTTTAGCATGATCCTGATTAAGATCTTTTCCAAACTCAGTAAAATATGAATCCTCTGTAGCTCTAAGTAAGTCTTTACCAGCTGAAAGCGCAGGCATAAGCTTAATTGCTCCAGCAATAACTACAATAAATCCAACCCCTTGGGATATCTCTACTCTTTTAACCGAAAGTCTCCAACCAATTGGTGCGCCCCGCTTTTTCATATCATCTGAAAATGAATACTGAGTTTTCGCTACGCATATTAGTAAATTATCAAAACCCTGTTTTCCAAATTCTCTTATCTTTGCAATTGCCTCTTGAGTATAATCTACACCGTCTGCACCATATACTTTTTTTGCTAAAGCTTCAATTTTTGATTCAATTGAAGAGTCAAGCTCATAAGCATAACGAAAGTTAGTTTGCTGATTCTCGATCATCTCTACTACTGTTTTAGCAAAATCAACTGCACCTTCTCCACCTTTAGCAACGCCTTCTGATAATGCAACTTTTACTCCAGCTAACTTGAAACAATCTTGATTATAATGGTTTTCAATAACATTTAATTGTTCATCTGTATCTTCAGGAAATCTATTGATTGCTACTAAAACTGGCATACCAAAGGTATTCACAAGATTATAAATATGCCTATCAGCATTTGAAAAACCTCTTATAAGGTAAGGAATTTTTTCTGATCGATTTAATGCTTGTACTTTACTAACATCCTCGCCTTCATTTATTCCATGTTCAATTAAAGCTTTAGCAGTCACTACAAGAACTGCTAAATCAGGAGTTAATTTACCTTGACGGCAAACAATATCAAAAAATTTCTCAGCGCCTAAATCAGCACCAAAACCTGCCTCAGTTACTACATAATCCCCCAAGCTCATGGCAAGTTTTAAAGAAACAAGACTATTACAACCGTGAGCAATATTTGCAAAAGGACCACCATGAACAAAGCAAGGTTGGCCTTCTATAGTTTGAACTAAATTAGGTTTTATTGCATCCTCAAGTATTTTAGCCATAACCCCTGCAGCATTTAAATCATCAACAACAATAGTCTTACCCGTTTTACTATAAGCTACAATCATCTTGCCTAATCTATTTCGAAGATCATATATATCAGAAGCAAGACAAAGTATTGCCATTATTTCACTAGCAACAGTAATAATAAATTTTGATTCATGCTCAAGGTTTTGTTCAAATTTACCTCTACCAGCTTTATTATCACCAATCCCTACCCGTACTTTTCTTAATTCACGTATATTTAAATCTATTGCATAAGTCCATATAATACTATCTTCATCAATATCTAACGAATTTGGTACTTCACCTTCTTTGGCCCGATATAAATGAGAATGAATAATGCTTGCTAGAAGATTGTGTGCTTTTTGAATTGCTGCAATATCACCAGTAAAATGCATATTTATTTTCTCAGATGGTATTACCCGAGCTTTACCATTCCCTATTGCTCCTCCTTTAGTACCAAAAACTGGACCTGAAGAAGGCTGACGTAGGCAACCAATAACTTTCTTACCAATTTTCCCTAATCCCTGAACAAGCGATATAAGGGTAGTTGTTTTCCCTTCTCCTGCTACTGTTGGATTAATCGCAGTCACCAAAATTAATTTACTATTTTTCTTATTACCATTACGCTTAAGAACTTTTGCAGCATCTACCTTAGCAATGCCCCAATCACCAGCATAGGTCCATTCATCAGGAGCTTGCAAGCCTAGACTATTAGTAATTACTCTAATATCTTTATCCCCTTCATTTACCTTTAAAACGGAAACGCTTTCAGTTTTATCTAATTTTTTTTGCTGATTTTGGGCTTGATATTTTGACTCTTCTCTCTTAGCTGCTTCATGATCCCCGGTAAGTAAGGCTTTTATTTCATGAATAAGAGTAGACAATTGTTCAGGGTCATCTGTGGTAAGAAGGATAAGCGGAATAATTTTACTCTGATTATTAGCGCCCCAGAATATTTGTTTTACATCCGGACCAGCAAGAATAAAGCCATTTGTTTTTATTAATTCTATAAACCAAGCATCATTAGGGTTACTTCTAACATACCACTCTAAGGTAGCTTGTATTTCAGAATTATTTTTTACATCTATAAAGCCATCTTTTGTATATCGTCCATCTCTTATCCCTGCTAATCCACCCCATCTACTTAAGAATTCATTTAATCTTGCTTCTGCTTGTTGGTGGGTATGATTAGCACGGGGTTTGGCTAAATCCTTTTGAGCAGCTGTAGATGCTGTACACTCGCCAGCCAAAACAGCGGGATAGGTGTCTTTCGAGCCGCCGTTGTCGAAGAACTCACTTTTAAATAATTTCAATAATTCTCTATCAGCTTGTATTGGAAAACGCATCCCGTGTGCCCAATATTCCTTAATATTATTCTCTTCCAATAGCCTTTTGATAGCCTCTTCGTAATCAGGTACTCTCAGCTTAAATGTTCGGCGTACAATAGGTGTATAATATGTGTGATCACCGGGGCCATCACTATCTGGAAAACTAATCATGATTTCTGCAAACGTGTAACCTACTTTAATAACTCTACCAGAGGCCTTAGAAATAGATCTCAATACAATATTAAAAATGTCCTTTGGGCAAAGGATATAATCAATATATTCAAAAGGAATATGAGAAAGCACACGTCCTCCATGTTTGCCACGCAAATAAAGGCTTTCTAACTTAGATGGCTCTACAAGATAACATACGGAATTCATCGCCCTAAAAGATAATTCCTCTACAGAAATATTAATAATATCGGGAATAACCTCACCCGGCCTTTCTAAAAGCACTGGGATAACAGAAAGCGGGCCTTCATAGAACTCTTCCTTTATATTATGTAAACCAACACTTACACCGTTTATTCTATCTTTTTCGTCAGGATCATGGTAATTTGGAGCTGCGGAATGAATCCCTCCTGGAGGTAAACGGCTGGAACACAAAAGGCCTACCTTCTCTACACTACGCATTATTGTATTTACGGATTTAACAAAAAATTGATTATATTTAAAAACTACTCGTTTACCCATTTTATGTAAAGCTCGAACTGCACTTGCACGTACCTCATATCCTGAACTTAAAGCATCGTAAAGAGACTGCAGATGAAAAATTCCTTTTTTAAAAATCCACTTCCAATCAATATCTCCTTTATATAACTTGCTATAAAATTTAGCGGTAGGCTCATCTATCTTCTCAAGAGCTTGTGCTGCCGCTTGACGAGACTCAGGTCGAGCGTCTGCCAGAGATAAAATCAAAGGTTCAACCACATCTTTTGATTCCAACGCTTCTATATACTTTGCAATTTGTTTATCTTCGAAAGCAGTATCATTATAGCCGCCGTTGTCGAAGGGATCTTCTAAATCGGATCCAGATTTGCAAACTTCAAGCACTTCTTGGTCTGTAGGCGAATAAGAAAGTAACTCTCGAGAATAATCCATTTGAGAGCGAACAATCCCTGAGCTGGCCACTTCTGCATCTTGATTATCCATATCAAAATAATTAATAAGTTCATTTTTTGCACTTTGGCGCAAACTCTTTATATATATATCCAAATTTAGCGTTTTGTCCTGGTCATTGTCATACACACCCTTACCTAAGTTCTCATTAATCCCTGAAACTAGAACTAAATGCTTTGAAAATTCCTCATCTCGATAGGCAGCTATAAATGCTGCTAGAGCAAGGCCTATCTCATTCGCTATAACTTTAATCCAGTGAATCGCTACAGGATTTTTTGTTAGAGCTTCAACTGTAAGGGCACGTTCTAATTCAGTTTCTCTTTTTAAACCCTTGGCAACTTTCTCTATAGCTAAGTAATATTCTATCCGAGATGAATTTCTTCTTTTTGCTAACGTTATTGATTCTTTTAATCTTCTTCTTATGGATGGTCCTGATAATCTGTCTTCAAAATCTTTTAAACCTTTTTCAATAAATGGATAATTAGGATATTTTTTTCTAAACTCTTGATCCCCTAATCTTATATATTCTTCACCGATATGACCAGATTTCTGTCTGATTATTGCCGAACTAGTTCCCAATTCAATAGGATGACTTCCTAAGGTTCTCTCCCCTGTCCAGGTGTAATGAACCTTTCCTTTTTCATCTTTTACTTGATAAAGGTTGTGTCCGGCCTCTTTAACTTCTTCTTTATCTGTGCTTGGACCATAATAAATAAACCCAAACCCTTTCTTCTTTACTGCTATATTTATACCTCCACCTATAATAACTATTCCTCCATCTTCAGACTCTCTTAACAACCCCTCTGGAGAAAGGCTTTCTCCTCTATTAGAAGCCTCAGCATCGTTATACATCTCAACTCTAGCAATTATTCCTTCAGCCCCTAATCTACTCTCTAATTGCTCTCTAAAATTGTAATTATCAAATGGTAGATTAGGTGTCTTGAAGTCTGAACCAAAAATACCTGTTTTTTTATCAAGTGGTCCGGCTAAACCTGTGGAAACTATATTTATCTTACTTCTATCAATATTATTATCATCTGCAAGCTTAGTTATCATTTCGACTAAGGCATCTATTACCTCGCTTGCTTTTTCCTTATCTTTGATCTTTCCATCGCTGAATCTTGGATCATCATCCCATCGTAGTTCAAGAGGCCCAGCAATTAGCTTATTGTTTCCGTCATTCATAGAAATAGCCACTTTGCTTCCACCCATAGACACGCCTACATATCTATAAGTTACTCTAGCCTTTCTCATTGATAATCCGTTAATCGGGTGTGTCTGATTAATCACAGCTCCTATTCTATCGCCAGATGTCGAATATTTTGTTTCTTCTGCCTTAGCTAGCTCATGATCTCTAGTAAGTAAGGCTTTTATTCCATGGATAAGAGTAGATAATTGGTCAGGATCGTCTGTGGTAAGAATTATAATCGGATTAGTTATATCTTGGTTATTGGCTCCCCATAATATTTGATTTGTATCTGGACCAGCTAGGATAAGACCGCTATTCTTTATTATTTCTATAAACCAGGCATCATTAGGATTATCCCTAGCATACCAATCTAAGGTAGCTTGTATCTCAAGCTTATTTTTTACATCTCTAAATCCATCTTTTAGATATCGTCCTTCTCTTATCCCTTCTAATCCACCCCATCTGCTTAAAAGCTCCTCTACTCTTTCCTCCACCTCCTGGTGAGTGTGATTAGCACGGGGTTTGGCTGAGTCCTTGGATAAAAGGGAGTTGAGCTACCCCGGGTTTGACGGACAGATTAATTACGAGACACTTCTAATTCCATCGCTTCTGGAGTAACATAATCTAACGCTTGATGTAGCCTTTGTCGGTTGTAAAAGATCTCGATGAATTTAAATATTTCTGATCTTACCTGGTCTTTTGTCATAACCCTTTTTCCATAAATTAATTCATTTTTCAATGTACTGAAAAAGCTTTCCGCTACAGCATTATCGTAGCAATCTCCTTTTCTGCTTATGCTTGGTACAAGACCAGATGTAATTAACTTATTCCTGTAGTCATCTGATCCGTAGATGCTGCCTCTATCTGTATGATGCAATACTTCTGGTTGATGTTGACGATTTCTTAAGGCCATGTTAAGTGCATTAAGGACTAATTCTTTGTTGTTTCTATCAGACATTGACCAACCGATTACCTTACGTGAATATAGGTCTAATAATATTGCTAAGTACAGCCATCCATTTCGTGTTCCTATAAAAGTTACGTCTCCAACCCATACTTTGTTTGGTTTCGCTACTTGAAAACAACGATTCAATCGGTTTGGCGCTATCCACTTAGTATTTTTTGATAGTGTTGTGACCTTAAACCGTTTACGTCGTTTACTTGCAATACCATTGACTTTACGAAGCCGTGCTACTTTATGTTTGCCACAAGAGATACCTTTTATTTTAAGAGCCTTCCATGTTTTTATTGTCCCGTAATTTTCTCTTGAAGCAACATGAACTTGTCTAATCTCTGAGATCAAACGATTATCAAATAGCTCTCTTTTACTTACTGGCTTTATTTTCCAACCATAATAGCTGCTCCGGCTAACCTTAAGAACGCTGCACATTTTCTGGATCCCATATTGCTGGTTATTTTCTTTAATAAACGCGTACTTTACCTGAGATCCCTTGCAAAGTACGCTGCCGCTTTTTTTAATATATCTCGCTCTTCCGTTATGTCCTTAAGTTCTTTTTTAAGCCGGGCATTTTCGCTAAGTTGATCATTTCTGGGTCTGCCGGAACCTGAAAAAGCTGATTCTCCTTTTGTCTCAAGCTGGTCTTTCCAACGATAGAGCAGGGTACGTTTTATTCCCAGCTCCCTGGCTAATTCACTAGTAGGCTTATTTCCGGCATTCAACAGCCTAACTACTTCTATTTTAAACTCTTTTGGATATTTTTCCCTTTTCCCCATCGGACACCTCCTTCGGGTATTGTACCCGCTTTTTAGTGTCCGTCAAACCCGGGGTAGCTCAAACCGTCCCCTTTTTGTAATTCTAAGAAATTTTTTCTAGAGGAGTACGATACCAAGTACCACCGCGGGGGTGGTACTTTTGGTTCGGGGGTGGTACTTTTGGTTGTAAAGCAATAATAAGAGTATTGAAAAACTAATTAAAAACTTTTTATTCATAAACCCTCTTTAAATATTTTTACTTTCCAACAATGTCCCATTCTCGTTTGTTCTCTTTTTTCTTCCATCTCTATCACTTCTCTAGCGGTTTAGGCGAATCCTAAACCGATTCTGCAGTTGAAATTAATTTTCAATCTGTTCTGGGCTTGTAAGAACTAACTCCTCTTCTACTAAATAAATCTTATTATCACGCAGCATTATCAAATAATGAAATGAGCCATCTTCGTTAAAAAGAGTTTTTCTCTTATCAACTATAAAATTTGGATAATATTTACCTAGCTCTCCATCTACAACCACTGACCATTTGCCCTCATCACTTACTATGTAGGCAAAATGTTTGCTATCAGGACTAAAACAAAATTTAGCTGCTCCTTCTTCGCTTATTGGATATTCTTTGCCATCAACAACTGCTAATAATTTATTATCATATCCAACTGCCAAATATCCAAAGCGCTGACTATCAGGACTAAATGCAATATCTTGACTAACTCGTTTATATCTTTTCTGTTCAACTTTATTTAACACCATGAACTGATTTACTTTAGTACTTACGCCATAAGCAAAATGTTGACTGTTGGGACTAAAAATAAAAGTTTTATCTAGTAAGCTACTCACTGAACGTCCATCTTCATCAATAAAAAGCTTATCCAAATAATGCTTAAATTCTTTTCCATCTAAAACCACGAAAGCATCTTCTCCTTGAGAAGCCACGTATGCCAACCGTTTTCCATCAGGGCTGAAAAGAATAGGACTTGCTTTTTCATACTTTTTTTGTTCAAGACCATCTATAACTAGAAATTGTTTATTATCTTTTTGTACACTATAAACAAAACATTCACCATCCTGACTAAACATCAAACTAGAATCTCCAATAAAATCGTACTGCTTTTGTTCAACTCCATTAAGTACCACTTTTCTAGGCAAATTCTCTCCTTCCTTATTTCCTACTGCATAAGCTATATGATTATTCGCCACCACAACGTTGCTTATTCCCTTATAATTTTTTTGGCGGGTACCATCTATCATAATAAAATATTTATTTTCCAATTCAATACCTGTTCCATATATTAGATGCTGACTATCAGAAGTAAATTTAAGGCTTTCCCCTAAAATCCCATCAAAAGAAGGATATTTTTCCATACCATTTAAAATAACAAAGCTACCATCTTTATTAATTGCTGCATAAGCTAATTGTTTGCTATCAGAACTAAAAAATGGTGATCTTATTAACCCCTCATAATCTTCGCCAATATTGTTATTATCTAGAATTACATTTATTTTTTCTTTATCCTTTAATTTTTTAGTAACAAAATAAATTATACGTTGACTATCAGGACTAAATACAATAAACCTTGGATCTATTCCATAAAAGCTCTCATGCCTTTCAGCATTAACTCTAACAAAAACATTATTATTGGGTAATATCTCATGACCTATATACGCTACTTTTCTTCCGTCAGGGCTAACTGTAATGCTTTTTTGGAATGTCTCTCGTTTAGTATCATCTGCTACACAAACAAGACTTTCTTTAGAATTACGCATGTATGGTCTACTTTGCTTCTCCCTGTAATCGTTTATTGCTTTCTGTTTTTCTGAAATAGGTTTTTCTGAACAACCATAAAATAATAATAAAAATATTGAAAAACTAATTAAAAAAATTTTACTCATTTATCCTCCTAGTATAATTTCCCTATACTCATTTAACTACCAAAAGTCCATAATCTTAAGGATTAGGAAATATTACCGGATCAGGGCAAAATTACCGGTTCTGGTATATATATATGTTCTGGCATATACATTTGCGGTTGTTCAAACCGCGGAATTTCTATCTCTATTGGCCTAGTGTCAATATTTAAGTACTCTTTCCAATAATAAGAATCGGGTCTTATATTAATATTTAAATAATCTTTATACATTTCAAAAGGAGAAACTTCTATAGGGGGAACTCCTATATCGTTCCACCTGTTAATACCACTCATAAAAGAATCTTCGCCCATAACATGATTTTGCTGCCAAGCATCAGATATGCTTGGTGTAAGCATGTAGGGCTGAACATAATAATTATTGCTCCTATCGTCTACAACATTTTCTACTGATAGTTTGTTAAATTCATTTAATCCCTCAGCAATACTGCCAACATAAAGCCCAGGTGCCAACGTCTCTCCTTGTATATTCACCATATCACCAAGATAATCAGCTGTTTCAAATAAAACATTTGCATACTCTATAGGTTCTTCTGCTTTAAAATAATCACTAATAATTTTGTTTCCTCTTACGATCGGGTTAAGATAAGTAGGTTCACTAATAGCATCCCCTAATGGTCCTAGCAACGTGCTCGGATTAAGGTTAGTTTTTGCTGTTTGCCTTAATTGTGCTATGTCGCTTGAGATTGAACCAATTTCTTTATAAAGATTTTGATAATATGGAAGTTGTTGCCATCTATCGCTTCCCCAAAATTCTTCAACCCTTTCAAATCTTTCCTGAAAAAAACTTCTATAAGTCGAAAATGGAGCTTCTTTTGCTACTAAATCTTTGTCGTATAATCTAGCTTCAATATTAGCTATAGCCTTAATATGATCAGCAATCCCAGAATCTGCAAAAACTTTATACCCTAAACTAATTATTGCAGTATCACGTACCAAATGATTAAACTCATAATTCTCAGCAATAGATAGCAAAGGTTCAACAGTAGCTACTGAATCTATCTTACCTAAAGCCAAAGCTGAAGCCTGGCCTAAACCCACATTCTCACTATATAAATTACCTTTGATTACTTCTATAGCTTCAGACTTACTAATATTACCCCAGCCAAGACCAAGAGTAGCTGCTGAACGAACTAATGGATCAGAATCTAGCTCAGCTATTTTAATAAATGAATCGCTTATGGAAGGCATGTCTGCTACTTTACCACTTAAACTCTCTACTGTTGCTAAACGTACTTTTTGACTTTCATCTTCTAAATAAGGTATTACAACTTCAAAAGAAGCATCAGGGACTTTAACAAATGACTGAATAGCCATAGCACGAATAACCGCATCATCTGATTTAATCATCCTGCCTAACTCAACAAGTGCAACTTTGTCATCAGTAAGCCCTAAAGAATACACTGCTACTTGTTTAGTGGGTATATCCGAACTATCTAAATAAGGCTTTATCATACCAACAGCATACTCACTTTTTGATTGACCTAAACCTAATAAAATCCTTTTCTGAACATAGGGAGCTGTACTCTCTTTTAATACTTGATCGATAGGCCCTCTTAATTGTGGATAATCTACAATATAAGGAGACAAACCAATTGCCGTTGCAGAAGAAACAGCCGTATTAGAATCATCTAACCTTTTATAATTCATTGAGATCTGATCTCAATGGTTTTCTTTTATTCGCTATCTTGCCACCAAACTTTCTTTCTTAATTGATCACCAAAGTTATTATCAAGATATGAGAGGACTCTTCCTCTATCTATATCTCTTATTTTGATAAAAGAGATACCACAAGAAGGAATAACTCCTGTTCTTTTTGTCCAAACTACCTTGCCTAAAATATAAATTTCACTAAATTCTCCAGGAATATTAACAGTTAGCTTTATATCTTCTCCAACTAAAGGAACACTTGGTGAACTTACTCTAATCCCCTTTAAACTTAAATCTAATATTGTTGCTTCCCAAACTCTATTAGAATTGAGTGAAGTAAGATCTAAGGGTATATCAACTTCCCATCGATGTCCCATTCTGGTTTGGTTTATTCTTTCTTCGATTGTTTTTTCCATTTTTATTGCCTCTTTGTTTGGTTGAGATCTGATCTCAATGGTTTTTTCTTCTTTAATCGGTTGAGACCTAGCCTTAACCGGAGTTTTATATTTTCATCTCTTTCCCTCAAATCTAAGGACTTTTTTCTGGAGGGGTGCGAAGATAAAAAATAGTATCCAGATCTAATTATTTTATCCTACTCTCCATCATAACTTCCATTTTTTTTGTCGAGGCTACGCATTCTTGATTACCCTGTTGTTCACATAGTTCTCTTGCTTTTTGATAGTATTTTTTAGCACTTACATAATCCCTCAAACCCCCACAAGCACTACCGAGCGCAAAATAAACAGTAACATTATTAGGATCTATTTTGTAAGCCTTTTTTGAATAGGTTAATGCTTTTAAATAATTTTCTAATTTTATATAAATGTTTGCGAGACGAATATAAGCTTCCATAGACTGTGGCTCCATACTAATTACTTTTTTAAAATAACTTATCGCTTTATCATGATTACCTAATTTTCCATAAATAATGCCAAGATTATTGTATGCTTTAAAAAAATTAGGATCCGTCTGAATAGTTTTCTCAAAATTAAATATTGCTTTTTTATAGCTGCTTATTTTTCTGTAGGCAACACCAAGATTATAGTAAGCGTCAACAATATTAGGATCTAATTGGATAGATTTTTCTAGATAAGTTATCGCTTTTTCATATTTACCTAAGTTTATATAGAAAGAACCGTAATTATAATAAAGATCGGCGCTCATAGGATCTATCTGGATAGCTTTTTGGTAATATTCTATGGCTTTTTGGTAATTGCCTAAATCATCATACACACTGCCTAAATTAATATAGGCTTTGGCGAAATCAGGATCGACTTGAATAGCTTTTTTATAGTAGCTTAAAGCCTTTTGAAGTTGATTAAGAGAATGATAAAGTATGGCCATATTATTATAGGTTGAAGCATAATTAGGATCTATCTGAATAGCTTTTTGGTAATATTTTATAGCTTTTTGGTAATTGCCTAAATCACCATACGCACTGCCTAAATTAATATAAGCTTCGACGAAATCAGGATCGACTTGAATAGCTTTTTTATAGTAGCTTAAAGCCTTTTGAAGTTGATTAAGAGAATGATAAAGTATGGCCATATTATTATAGGTTG
>Ga0222635_1000554_pt1 | contig 14225 bp, 11 predicted proteins | sample AntAcemetagen139_FD_179809 | JGI IMG/M metagenome (GOLD analysis project Ga0222635, IMG submission 179809) | Saline water microbial communities from Ace Lake, Antarctica - #139 | ecosystem: Environmental > Aquatic > Non-marine Saline and Alkaline > Saline | place: Antarctica: Ace Lake...
TAATAAACTTTTGCTGGAAACCTAAGAATTAATTAAGATTTTCGTGACAAGCATTAAAACAGCTGAAAAGAAGAAAAAACAACCATTTGATCTCTATGGGGTTGGTTTTTATTCGACGTTGGATGTTTATCTTTTAAATAAGGTTCTTCAATAAAAATTAACGCTAAGAAAAGTCGGCGTATTTATATTGATAACCAACTGTTTTAACTTTGCCTTCTATAATAAATACTAAAAAGTTACCCACAGATTCTGTTGAAGAACCAAAAACAAAAACTGATTTAAAAGAAAATTCCACAACAAAGAGGGTCTTCTCTATTATTTCCAGGCGTTTCTGGTTGAATGCTATTTCCGATGATGATTTTGTAAGTTGAGCGATCAGTTTCCGCGCTTTGTTTAAGTGCTGGAATGATCTTTTCTCTACTGCCAGCCCGGCTTCATTGATCAGTCCCTTAAAGTTGTCCTGCATTTTAAAATCTTTTTTTTGAAAGGACGCTTTTGTAGGGAAAATTGGCCAGGACTTTAGCGTTGTCACTTAATATTTTTGGATCGGCTCTTTTGGTTTTTTTGAAGGAGTGAAATCGGTAGATGCAGGATTTTAGGATTATTTGCCATATTTCTTTAGACAGCAAGCTTAATGATAACCGATGAGTCGTCGGTGTTTATTTTATTTTTGAAGCTGAAGTAACGATTGTTCCTGGGTTTTCGTTACATGTGGTCTTGAAAGGATTCTAATGGCGGAGAGAGAGGGATTCGAACCCTCGGTACACTTTAAGGTGTACACTCGCTTAGCAGGCGAGCGCCTTCAGCCGACTCGGCCATCTCTCCTTGTGCCCATAAAAAAATGACGGAGGAAGTAGGATTCGAACCCACGGACGTTTCCGTCAACGGTTTTCAAGACCGCCGCCTTCAACCACTCGGCCATTCCTCCTGAACTTATAAATTTAGCATTAGCTGGATTGCGAGTCAAGTCTTTGTTGTTTTTGTCATTACCCCGGATAAACTTTTTTTCATCCAGACACCTGTTGCTATTATGCCGACAAAGATGCCGGAGTAAAGACCGTATTAAAAAACGATATATAATCAAGGGTTTTTGTAGTTTCCAGTCGGCTATGGGCGGATTTTACTGTTTTTGATATTTTAACCAGTTCTTCCAGCAGGCCCTGTGCATTTCCCAGGCTTTGCGGTGTGGAGAGCGGAACTTCATTTGCGGCTTCATTATACAGTGATTGAAACTGTTTTCCTGTCTGAAAATCATTGGGTGACAGAACAAACTTATAGGGGTAATGATCAAGATATTTTAAAAACGCAGTCGGGTTTTTACTGAAACGGGATACTCTGAGACAGTCCTGCCCCATCCTGAGAGAGCCTGTTTTTTGTGCTTTTGGATCTTCAAAGGTATTCACATAAAGTCTGCGAAGTGATCGGATCTGAAATATTTCCGACATTTCATAAAAAGAGAAAAAAGCGATTGAAGCGGGGGTGACATCTTTTTCGTATAAATTGTTTCAAAACGTTCCTCTTCATTGCCTTTTTTCAGTGGCCGGGTGATTTCCGGAAAACTTTCCTGAAACATTTCTGTGATTCGCATCAGGGGTATATACCCCAGCTTATTTATATAGTCAGTTGACACCTGGATAGGTTTAGAAGGACATGCCGCTGAATCATGCACTGCTGTTCCGCAGTAGAAACAGGGCAGGCTGTCAGCGTTGCCGGTAGGGATGATTGAGATTACCCGGTTACTTTTTTGCGCCAGATCTTTTTGGGTCAGAGAATAAAACGGACTGTTTATATCAGGACCACTGCTTCTTTTTTTGAATGTTTTTTTATCCCGGGTGAATGGTGATCGTACAGTTCTGTTGATATAACGATTTCGTTTGGGTCAGCACTGTTGCAGGCGGTGATAGAAGTATTAAAAATTTAGGTTCTTCAACAGAATCTGTGGGTAAAAAAACAATTTACACCACTGATCCTTTTTAAGGCACAAACGGACGGGTTGAAAATAGATGAACATCGAACGTTCAACATCGAATGATGAATGGGAAAAATGAAGAAGCAAACGTCTGATCTTGAAGAACGGTTGCTCAGCTTTTCGGTACGCATTATAAAATTAGTGGAGCACCTGCCAAGGACGGACCGGCAATCATGTGGCGGGTCAATTATTACGATCGGGCACATCCCCTTATCCAAACCACGGTGTAGCCCAGGCAGCAGAATCACCAAAGGATTTTATTCATAAGTTGCGAATTTTTCTCAAGAAACTCAGAGAAGCCCAGCGGTGGGTTCGGTTGATTGAAAAGGTTTCTTTGCTTAAAAATGCGGAACAGCTTAATAAACTTTTGCTGGAAACCTAAGAATTAATTAAGATTTTCGTGACAAGCATTAAAACAGCTGAAAAGAAGAAAAAACAACCATTTGATCTCTATGGGGTTGGTTTTTATTCGACGTTGGACGTTCGATGTTGGATGTTTATCTTTTAAATAAGGTTCTTCAATAAAAATTACGCTAAGAAAAGTCGGCGTATTTATATTGATAACCAACTGTTTTAAGTTTGCATTCTATAATAAATACTAAAAAGTTACCCACAGATTTTGTTGACGAAGCAAAATTTAAGTATCTGTTCCCCTTCAAGCTTGGCTTCTTCTATTATATGAAGTCCTGTTTTTACAAAATGTGTTTCCCTGTTAAATTCTTTTGCCGCCTGTATGATGTTTTGAATTAAGCTTTTTGCAGTTTCAGTGCAGGTATTCAGGGTCTGGAAGGTGGCGTTCACTTCCGTGTTTTCACATTGATTATCCTGGCGCCTTTCTGCTTTAGAAAGGCAAGAATGTTGTCAATGGCATCCGGAGGAATTATTTCAAAGGCGACCCGGTCTATTCTGAGAGAGAAAAGACAAATATTGTGTAGCGCTCATTTTGATGATTAAGCATGTTCTGTGATCTTTTGCGCGATTACGGCAAGAGCATGGTTTACGTTCATGGATTTTTTGAAACCATACATGGGGATGTAAACGGTTTTGCAGCAGGTTTTACGCACAGCTGAAGCAATTCCGTAAGATTCATTGCCGAGAATAATAATGCATTTTTCCGGAAGCGGCCTGGTTTTCAGAGGTTCCGCTTTATCATCATTTTCAATGCCGATCACCGGAAGGGAGGCGTTGTTTAGATAAGAGATGAGATCGGGTTCAAAACGAACCGGTATCCATTTTTCACATCCTCTTGCTGATTTTATGAGCTGCGGATGCTTGAGACTGAGCCATGATGACGAATGCACCATTCCTTTAAGACCGAAATTGTCAATGATGCGAAGGATCGAGCCCACATTATAAGGGCTTCTGATCTGGTCAAGAACGACTTCCACCTCAAATTTTGGCTGCCATGAAATATTTTTCCCGGATTCTTCCGGGCCTGATTTAAGCGATGTAAAATTTAGATGAAAACTATAGTACTCATCAAGAGCTTCTTTTTTTGAGAGCCAGGACGGGGGCGTGTAGCGGTCCAGCTGTGTCCATGAATGGAGTTCATGGTAACGTTTTAAAAACAGCTCAAAGTCAGTGTCCGCGGAGGCATTGCGGACCAGCTCGGCAAGGAGCTCATGCTGCCGGCGGGAAGAGAGCTTTGTGAATTTGTTTTTGCTTATGGTATTAACGGACTTTTCCATTTTGCAGTATATGTGTTTTTACAGGTGAGCCGTTTACACTGCACTTTTGATCGTCAAAAAAAAGTTCGCTGTTTACAATGCGAAGCGGGGAGGCTTTAAACGGGTCAATGGCTGTTTCAGAAGGGTCAAGGGTCTGGTCTTCTACCGCGATCCTATCGCCGATATTAAATGGTGAGGCATCCAGCAGTTCCATTTTGTTGCGTTTCTCACAGACCAGTACCATTCCTTCAGATAAAATGCCGCGGAGTTCAGTTGTTTTCAGGTTTGCGAGTACAAACACTTTTTTGTTTAAAATATCTTCCGGGGAATAGTGCTTCACCAGGCCTGCGACAATGGATCGTTCCTTTTTTTCGCCAAGGTCAACTAAAAGGTGATACAGGTGGGATGCCTCCGGATGAATTTTTACTTCATTTATCATTCCGGTAACGATTTTAAATTTTCCAAAGTCAGGCTGCTCACCGCTGAACCTTTTCCGGAACTTTTTAGCCAGTTTTTTATCCAGCTTTTTATAAAGTATTTCAGGATTGCCGATGATGTGTTTATCCAGACCGCTGAAGGTTCCCAGCATGTCCCATCTCTGCTCAGGCAGGTTAAGCATTCTAAATATTCTTTTTGATGTTTCCGGCATGAAGGGCTCAATCGCAATCGCGATGTTTTTTATCAGATAAGTAAGCACAGAAACAGTCGCATGGGCATGCTCAGGGTCTGTCTTTATTTTGTCCCAGGGTACCCTGTCCTGAAAGAATTTATTTCCGAGGTTTCCAATGGCAAGTACAAGTCTCAGGCTTTCCCGAAGCTTTACAGACTCAAGAGAGGCTGTGACTTCTTCAAACGCTTTTTTACATTCCTCAACAAAAGTTTTGTGGGTATCCGGCAGGGGCAGGTCCTTTATTTCGCTGTCAAAGTTTTTCTGCAGATATACAAGGGCCCTGTTGGTCAGGTTGCCGATGTTGTCTATGAATTCAGAATTTATCTTTTCGATAAAGTCATGCCAGTTAAAGTTAGAATCATTTCTCTCCGGCCGGTTTGCCAGCAGATAAAAACGCCACAGGTCAACCGGGATTTCAGTTTTATTTACATCATCACCGAACACACCGGTATTTCTGGATTTAGAAAATTTGGTGTCTTCGTAGTTGAGATATTCGGTGCTGTTGATGTGATGAAGCAGGGTCCAGTTTTTTCCGGTGCCGAGAAGAGATGCCGGAAAGATCACCGTATGAAATGGAATATTGTCTTTTGCCATAAACTGGTAAAGGTTTACTTCCTCCGGGTTTTGCCACCAGTCCTTCCAGTTGGGCAGTTCTTTTGCGGTAATTGAAATATAGCCGATGGGTGCATCAAACCACACATAAAATACTTTATTTTCATATCCGGGCCTGGGTACAGGTATTCCCCATGTCAGGTCCCGGGTGATGGGTCTCGGCTGGAGTCCTTTGTCAAACCAGCTCTGGGTGGTCTGAACTGCGTTGCGGGTCCAGCTGCCCTCTACTTGAGATTCTTCAACCCAGCTTTTTAGTTTTTCCTGGATATGGTCAAGCCCAAGATACAGGTGAGATGTTTTTTTGAGTACGGGTTTGGCTCCACAGACCTTGCATTTTGGGTCTTTTAAGTCTTCGGGTTCCAGCAGCTTGCCGCAGCTGTCACACTGGTCTCCCCGTGCGTTTTCATAACTGCAATGGGGACAGGTGCCTTCAACATAGCGGTCCGCAAGAAACATGCTGCATTTTTCACAAAAAGTCTGATTTGAGGTCTGTTCTGATATCAGCCCGTTTTGGTCAAGGTCATTAAAAATATTTTGTGCGATCTCGGTCTGTTCTTTGGTTGAGGTTCTGCCGAAAATGTCAAAGGAAATGTTGAAGTCCTTATAGATGGCTTTATGGATCGCATGGTATTTATCACAGATCTCCTGGGGAGTAACGCCTTCTTCACGTGCTTTTGTTTCGGTTGCGGTGCCGTATTCGTCTGTTCCGCACACATATAAGGTTTCATAGCCCCTTGAGCGGCAGAACCGGGCATAGGCATCTGCGGAAAGAACGCAGCCGATAATATTTCCCAGATGAGGGACGTTATTTACATAAGGAAGAGCTGAGGTGATCAGTTTTTTCATTTAGGTGCTTTCAACAGGTATATTAAGCTATTATAGTAAGATACAGCAGTATAAGATAAGAAGAGGGGTGTGTCAATAGTATTGAAAACTCTCTCCTGCAATGCGCAGAGCTTTGGAGAAAAACGGGGATTATATGAAAAATATGCTTAATTAAGATAAGGCACGTTAACTTTGTGATTTGTAAAAGGTACTAATGGTTATATGAAATCATTACTGTCCAAAATAATTTAAAATAGCCGTTTTGGACAAGCTAAGTGTCTGATTTTACTTTACAGACTATCATTATTGAAAACAGGTTGTCATTATGTTTCATATGCTGTCCAAGATAAAATGACAGTTGCAAAGACCCAAATACATCCAGTAAATGGATCAAAAGCCCTAAAAATGGGCCATTGAGATGTGTTTGTTTGTGCTTATGCTTTAAAATCAGAACCTAATGAGAAATATGCTGTCCAAATTAAAACCTGTTTTGGACAAGAGTGATAATAAATACTAAAAAGTTACCCACAGATTTTGTCGATGATCCAATTTTATTGAGTTGAATAATTTGCTTCTAAGCTCTGTGAACTCTGTGAGAGAACTATTTCAGGAAAAGACAGCTCATTTTTAATGTTTTTGCAGGGGCCGATTTTACACGTAACCCGTTATATTGACCCCTGCTCTTTTATTGCCGGTGTTTCCAGGAGTGAAGCCTTCCTGGCCGAACTGTATGGTGATACGGTTTATTTTTTCCATTCGTAACGATTCATCGAAAAATCAGGGTTCCACTCTTTAAGGATAACGTGCTCAGGCGTTATTTTGATAACATTCAGAGTTTCAATACCCCGCTTTAGTAAGCGCTCATACTCTTTGTCAGAAAGTTTCTTGTGGGCAAACATGGGTTTCATTATTTTTTGTGCCACTTTATCCATATTCCATTTGCGGATTTTTGCCCAGAACAGACGCGGTCTTTCTTTGGCGGTTATGAGTTCGGCAGTGCCGAACAGCTGTATGCTTTTTTGAAATGCACTGTGATCGAGAGGCTGTTCGTATACGACCGCAGACACTTTCGGATTGCGTTTGATGTTGGCGATTTTTTTGCCGGGCTCCCCATAGATATAAAGGGTCATGCTTTCATTGAAATATTCCAGCACGGTTGCCCGCGGATCATTTTTGGAACAGGTCGAAAGAACCAGTGAGCTGCGGTGTCTTATGCCGCAGCTGTGCTTGCCGGGCCTGGGGTCGATTTGTCCTGAGGTGGCATTTAGAAAATCGATGATGTCTTTACGTACTTGTGTTTTTGTTTTTTTCTTTGTGTTCATGTTCTCTCCTTTTAAGTAATGTTTTTGATCGTGAACATGTCGCGCCGACCGCACCTTGGTGCGGAGTCAAGCGGCATGTATCTAAAAGAATCAAGCTTAATTGCCGAGAGACCCCGTAGCTTGCTGTGGGGGTATCATTTTCATCAAGCGGAGCGTTCTTCAAATCCCGACTTTATCGGGAAGCTCCTCAAGAGTTAAGGTTCATTAACTTGTAATGCCCGGGAAAGAGGAGTCGTTCTCTATGCTTCTGCGGATACCGGTCTGCAAACCATGGAGTTGATGGATGATGTCTCTCATCTCATTTTTTGATGAGGTGAGAAAGGCTCTTCCCCTTAAAGGTTTTATATTATAAAAACCTTTTGTATACCAGCCAAAAAATTTTCGATATATCATTGTCCCTAAATATTCACCGTAAAAATCAACATAAGCATTGAGATGTTCTATCATTGTGTCTACTATTTCAGTAATGTCCGGTTTTTCAAGGGTGTTTCCGGTTTTTAACAGTTCTTCTGTTTCTCTGAATATCCAGGGGTTTCCCAGTGCGCCTCTTGCTATGGCAACGCTGTCGCAGCCGGTCTCATCCATCATTTGTTTTACCATATCCGGTGAAAAAGCATCACCGCTTCCGATAACAGGGATTTCCAAAGCTTCTTTTACGTCCCTTATTATATTAAAGTCTACTCTGCCGCCGTATTTCTGGGCTCTTGTTCTGCCGTGGATAATAAGGGCGCTTATGCCTGCGTCCTGTGCGTGAAGCGCAACCTCTTTAGCGTTGACTGTGGTCCGGCTCCACCCGGCTCTTATTTTAAGGGTGACCGGGACATCAGAATTTTTTACCATTACTTTAAGTATTTCTTTTATTCTTTCAGGTTCTTCCATCAGGCCGGCGCCCTCACCTTTTTTAGTTACTTTCGTTACCGGGCAGGCAGCGTTTAAGTCAATAGTGTCAAAGCGGTGTTTAGCGGTTATCTCCATGGCCCGGGCGATCATGTCAGGTTCGCGACCGAAAAACTGGATGCCAAGCGGCCTGTCAGCGTCATGTCGGGCAAGCATTTTGTCCGTATTTTCATTTCCGTATACGATTGATTTTGCGCTGATCATCGGGATGTATGCCAGTTTGCAGCCGAACTTCCGGCAGAGCAGCCTGAAAGGAAGATCACTTATTCCTGCCAGAGGGGCAAGCATTGAGGTGAAGGATATTTCAGGTTTACTTGGCTCAGACATGTTTTATTTTTGAAATGTTTTTTGAAAAGGACTATTTATGTAAAGGATTTGTCAATAAACGCTCTATGCTTTCTGCCCTAAGCGCCCTGCTTTTTTATTTACTTATTTTTGTTAGCAGGTCTTTATTTTTGTGCTCTTTGCCGAGAATGCTTTTAATATATTCTATTGAAAGAATAGATGTCATTTCCTTTTTTGTCATCTTTGAAAGAAAGTTTTCATCCGTCAGGAGTTTGTTGAATCGTGTTTTTATGAGATTTTTATTGTTTTTATAACGAGAAGTCAAATAGCAGAAGTATTCTTTTGTCTGTTTTCTTAATCCATCGATCGTCTGTTTATTAAATCCGGCAAAGATGTTTTCAAGTGTTTCTGACCGCGGCAGCAGGGGATGTTCAAGTATTTCTTTAAAATTGTTTTCATGACGCACAAGTCCATCATAAATATGGGATTTTTTGACCATGTTGATATTTGACCAGCCTGCTCTCAGCCATTTAAACACAGCACATCTGACCCGGGGTTTTTTTGAGTCTACCTCATAATAGAGCATGATCGTACATGAATCATACATGTATGCACTGACCCACCCAAGCCCGGGGAGGTTAATGCCTTTTTTCCCTGAATAAAAATAGTTCCAGTCGTCATCACTGCCAAGGACCAGTCCTTTTTTCCCCACTTCAGATCTGCTAACTTGTTTTGAAAGGGATATGAAAAGTTTTTTACCCTCATATTCGCAAAGGATCAACTTCCTGTCCTGATCGTATCCATAATATGATCCGGTATGGGTGTCCGGTGTAATTACAGTGTGCTCGGTGCCGTTTACAATTACGGGAGAATCAAGCTTTTGCAATGATTCCCAGAGAATAGCCGGGGATTTATTTTCGTTTTCCGCATCTGCCCAGGTCGAAGATCTTAGAGATGCCGGCATAAGTGCTTCGGCAGGGATTTTAGGATTATATGAGTATTTTAAGATATGTTCGAGATCTGTCTGAATATCAAATTCATAATATAACGGAGTCGCATCGAATTTTTTTTCAGGGAAGTAAAGGGTTGATTTTGATTTTTTGCTTTGTATAAAACTGAGGATCTCTCCGATTTTATTAAGATCAAATTTTTCGCAGCTGTCAGGAGAGATAAGATCAGCAAGATGGTCTAATCCTGGAGAAAGGGATTTGGGTGCTTTTTCCTCTTTTAAGTCTTTTCCTGAAGCAGAAACAGCAAAAAGAGATATCAGTATTATGATCATAATCGCAGAATAAAGAGGATTTTTCATGTATTTCCTTAATGATTTGAAATTATAAACAGCCCGTCATTATAAAATAAAGCAGCTCTTCTGTCAAAGGAAATGAGGAAAGAGCCTTTTTCCAGATTTTTATTTTCCTGAGGTTAAGTCTTTAAGATGAAATCGTATGTTATATAATAGCGTTTCGATCTTATTTCATGTTTTTAAGGGTTTAGTATTAATCCCCGGTTTGCAAAAATTCCGGGCTAAACATGCTTTGCAATAGCGTTTTAGGTATGGTAATAATTCTGCTAACCACTTATATGGGTGTTAAACACTGGAAGTGTTCCATATCCCTGATGTGCGGCTGTTATAAGATTTTTCAATACGAAAGTTAATACCCTATGCAGATATTTCATTCTCATATCCAGGGCAGTCTTCCCCTGGCATGGCTTGTTATTATAATTTCTTTTATTCTCCTGTTTAAATGCGCTGATATTTTTGTAAACAGCGCAATCGCTGTTGCCCAGGATTTTAAGATTCCCAAAATATTAATAGGCCTGGTTCTTGTTTCTTTGGCTACCTCAGCGCCGGAGCTCTGCGTTTCGATGGTCGCGGCTTTTAAAGGCGCACCAAAGATAGCTCTTGGAAATGCCGTGGGTTCTGTCATATGCAATGAGGGTTTGGCTCTTTCCCTGGCCGGGATTCTTACGGTTTCTTCTATTGCGGTTGTTCCTGTGGTCCTTAAAAGTTCAGGCATATTCCTTATTCTTATATCAGTTCTTGCTTATGCCTTTGTCTTTTTTGATCAGACCTTAAGCAGGATGGAAGGCGTTGTACTTGTTGCTTTGTTTGCCGGATATTTGTTTTTCCTTTTTAAGAACCGTTGGTATGAAGAACCCGGTGCACAGCCGGCACAGGATACGGCAGAAAAAGAAGCCGGTGAAACCTCTCTGGCAAAACACTTCTGTCTTTTTGCTGTTTCTCTGGTGGGGATTATCTTTGTCAGTGATTACATTGTTGTCTCTGCCACTGTAATTGCACGTTCTTTTCAGGTTTCCGAATCTATTATTGCAATGACACTGGTTGCGTTCGGTACTTCGGTGCCGGAGGTGGCCACAAGCATAACTGCTGCCAGGAAAGGTGAGGGCGCAATAGCCGTGGGGAACATACTGGGCTCAGATATCATTAATATCTGTCTGGTCGCCGGTGCTTCAGCGATTGCGAATGACCTTATTCTTGGCTCCAGGGATATTTCTTTTATGTTTCCGGTTATGATAATTATAGTTGTAACCATGTTCTGTATGCTCCGGAGGGGAAACAGCCTGACCCGCGCAAAAGGTATGGTTCTGTTTTCTCTTTATCTTTCGTATCTTGCAGCGTGTGCCTACTTTTTTCCGCCAACCTTTTAAGCTTTTTGCTGACAGCTTTTTGTTCGTGAGATTATGAGCAGTTTCTACAAGACACTAAAATATATTCTGTTGACAGGCCTTCCTGCTGCTGTCCTTATCTGTCTTTTGATGAGACGGACCTATCCCGGTGAAACCATTTATGAATGGATTTTTATGATCGCTCTTTCGGGCTTCGTGGGGATCAGTACTAATGCCATTGCCATTAGAATGCTTTTTCGACCCAGGGAACAGACTTTCTTTGGGCGGCACGGGCTTATTCCCAAAAACAAAAAGAAAGTCGCAAAAAAAATTGCGGAAGAGACAGAAAAGAAACTTTTAAATGTTGAGACCATCATGTCTCACATTGAAAAGGGCCGTATTATTGAAGAAGCCGTCAGCTCAGCGGTAAAAGGTGTAGATGGATATCTTGCCGGTGAAGAAAATAGAAAAAAAATTGCTGCAATAATACTAAAGGTTTATAACGCGTACGCGGACCGGATTTTTGTCTGGCTGACGGATACTGCGGAAAAATATCTTTCTGATTTTATCAGTCATAAACTCACCATTGACTTTATCTGGCAGACGGTAAAGCCGAAGCTAAAAGATTTTTTCGAGTCTGATGAACTGAAACACAGGGTCTCAACCTGGATTATAAATAATATGATCGAAAAGGTCCCGGAGATCTCAAGGGTTTTAAGCGATGTACTGGAAAAACATATTGAGGAACAGGTGTGGTGGAAAAAAACCGTTTTAAAAAGTGTAAAAGAATTTTCAGGAGTAGATCGGGAGACCATCGCGCGTTTTGTTAAAGATGTTTTTTACAGTCCTGAAACGTACAGCCAGGTCATAAGGATCGTTGAAGATAATCTTAAAAACATTGAATCATTTCTAGAGCAGGACGAGGTAAGGGAGAATGTCGATAAGGCCCATTTATGGCTAAGGCAGTATTTGCTTAAAGTAACCCGGGAAAAAGCAATCCCTTTATTAAGGGAAAGAATAGATACTTTTCTTGAAAGTGATTCCTCCTGGGAGATTATCGATAGGTCTCTGACCGGTCTGTTAAAGGGTATTCCTTCGAAACTGCAGGAATTTTTCCACGAGAAGCAGAACATAGAAAAAATAAGAGGCTTTCTTCCCGGATTGATTAAAAGATTGAATATTAAAGAGATCATTGCGGATAATATTGAGCAGCAGGATACACGGGAATTTGAAAATATGATAATGAAGGTAACCGGCGATAACCTCGCAGCTATTGAAGTTCTGGGCGGATTTTTGGGTATGCTGGCGGGTGTTGCTATTATCATGCCTTCGTTTCTGTTTATTCTGCCGGCGGGTATCTTTGTTTTGCTTTCTGTTGAGTATTTGCTGACGAAGGTGAAAAAGCAGAGTGCATAGGGCCCTTCGACTACGCTCAGGGCAGGCATAGAGCATGGCGTAACCGTAAAAGCTTCCTCTCGCAGAGTGTACAGAGAAAGGATGGTTTTTGTAGCAAAGAGCTCGGGGCATAGAGTAAGAATCTTTACAACGTTTTAACCTGCCTTGCTTGCCATAGCTGAGTTGAGATCTCGACCCTTTGGTTTGCGATCAATGTCGAGTGGGTCGAAGGGTCGGTTTTTAATTTCGCTGGATCCCTTGAATCCTAGAGTCCTCGAATCCTTGTGAATGCGAGTAAGTGAAGATAAATCGGGTAAGCGGGAACATTGATAGGGCGAAATAATTTTAAGTTAAGGAGTGTTTTTATGGCCGTTGTTAAGTTAAATCCGATACCACAACATGCGATCCTTTTTGCGGGAAGCAGTATCTTTCATTTCTGGACAACCCTTGCAGAGGATATGGCTCCGCTTCTGGTGATTAATCAGGCTTTTGAAGGTGCCAGGATGCACAGTGTGTTTAACGCGATGGATAAGCTTATTCTTCCCTACAATCCGAAGGCCATTGTCTACTACTGCGGCAGCAATGACATTAATGACGGTTTCGGTGCTTCTGATGTTGCCGGTGGTTTTGAAAAGTTTGTTTCCGCGGTTAGGAATAAACTTTCTGAAACACGAATATACTTTGTTTCAATTAACAAGGCTCCACAGAAGAAGGACAAATGGGATGTTATTGATGAAGCAAACGAAAAGATTGAAAAGTGGTGTGAAAAAACAGACAGCCTTTTTTTTATTGATATAAACCCTGCTTTTTTTTGCGGCGGGCAGTCCCGCACGGATCTTTTCCTTGAGGACGGGCTTCATTTTATGCCGGAAGCATATCAGGAATTTACAAAAATTATAAAGCCGGTTGTTGAAGCGGGGTGGAGAAAGTAAAAAGTGTGTTGGTGTATAATAAATAGGTACAGATTGAACTGCGAGTGTTTCGGGAAGATACATAAACAATCGGTTCTTCAACAGAATCTGTGGGTAAAAAAACAATTTACACCACTGATCCTTTTTAAGGCACAAACGGACGGGTTGAAAATAGATGAACATCGAACATCGAACATCGAACATCGAACGTTCAACATCGAATGATGAATGGGAAAAATGAAGAAGCAAACGTCTGATCTTGAAGAACGGTTGTTCAGCTTTTTGGTACGCATTATAAAATTAGTGAAGCACCTGCCAAGGACGGACCGTCAATCATGTGGCGGGTCAATTATTATGATCGGGGCACATCCCCTTATCCAAACCACGGTGAAGCCCAGGCAGTAGAATCACCAAAGGATTTTATTCATAAGTTGCGGATTTCTCTCAAGGAACTAAAGAGAAGCCCAGCGGTGGGTCCGGTTAATTGAAAAGGTTTCTTTGCTTAAAAATGCGGAACAGCTTAATAAACTTTTGCTGGAAACCTAAGAATTAATTAAGATTTTCGTTACAAGCATTAAAACAGCTGAAAAGAAGAAAAAACAACCCTTTGATCTCTATGGGTTGGTTTTTATTCGACGTTGGACGTTCGATGTTGGATGTTTATCTTTTAAATAAGGTTCTTCAATAAAAATTAACGCTAAGAAAAGTCAGCGTATTTATATTGAGAACCAACTGTTTTAACTTTGCATTCTATAATAAATACTAAAAAGTTACCCACAGATTCTGTTGAAGAACCAAACAATCAACGTCAGGGAAATTCGGAATTTTACAAATACAATACCCTTGAACATTAATTAAGGGAGGTGCTGCGTATGAAAACTATTTTTCAAAAGTCTTAACTATCTCCTTTTCATATTTCATAGAATAGCGTTTTATCAATAATTGCGCCTTACCAGACGCACAAAAAAGAATAAATCAAATTCTTTCGTCAGGTTTACGGAAAGAAATTACCTTATGCAATGATTGATAAAATGATGAACTGAA
>Ga0222635_1000607_pt1 | contig 13038 bp, 12 predicted proteins | sample AntAcemetagen139_FD_179809 | JGI IMG/M metagenome (GOLD analysis project Ga0222635, IMG submission 179809) | Saline water microbial communities from Ace Lake, Antarctica - #139 | ecosystem: Environmental > Aquatic > Non-marine Saline and Alkaline > Saline | place: Antarctica: Ace Lake...
AAGAGGCCCAAGCATCTGAAAAACCCTACCATGCTGTCATCCTGGATTTAACCATCCCCGGCGGAATGGGCGGAAAGGATGCCGTTAATAAACTATTAGAGATAGATCCTGAAGTTAGAGCCATCGTCTCCAGCGGTTACTCCGACGACCCGGTTTTGTCGAATTTTCAGGAATATGGGTTTAAGGGTATGATGCCTAAACCATTTACATCCCAATCATTGAGCAAAGTGTTACACGATGTGCTCAAGGAAAAAGGGGAGGATTGATGATTGGTGATTGTTTATTGAGGATTGAAAGAGTGAAAAGATGGGAAAATTTTCAGACGGATAATTAGTTGTTCCGGAATTCAATAATAATTATCCTATTCATGAATTCCGATCAGCTTCCACAGGTCAACCATACCAAACATAAGCATCAGCATCAGCAGCACCACAAGATCTTGTGGTCACTGGATCGAGGTTAATTCGTGTGTGATCTGCAATATATCTTTCCCTTGGCTAAAAACCGTGAGGTTGTGTTTTTAGATATCAGAAAGGCAAATCTCATTTCTGGTTTTTGCCTTTTTTGTATTTTTGTAAAAAATACGATATATGGAATTTAAATTGAAATGCTTAGACCGGTGCTTTTGGCAAATAACCGCAACTTGGATAAATCGACAAAACTCAGGTGAAGATCATGTCTGAAAAACCTACCTATGAAGAACTGGAAAAAATAATTCAGGAACTTAAGGAAACACTCCATGAACGGAACATGTTTTTGGACAATATTCCAGATCACATGATCATACAAGATTTAGAGCAAAGAGTTATCTGGGCGAATAATGGCGCAGTGGACTCGGTCGGCAAAAAACTCGAAGACATAGTGGGTCTTCATTGTTATGAGATTTGGCAACAGAGCAACGAATCCTGTGAAGGATGTCCCATCCTTGAAACAATGAAAACAGGTAAGGTCAAAGAACGGGAGACTATGACACCAAATGGACATGCTTATCATATCTACGGACGTCCTATGTATGATCGAAAAGGCAGAATTGTCGGCGCGTTCGAATACAGTCGTGACATCAGCGAACTCAAGCGGGCCGAGCAAACACTCAAGGAAAGTCACGATCGTTTCGCATTGCTGCTGGATAGCCTTAATGCAGCCATATATGTTACTGATATAGACACTTATGAGATTTTATTTATGAATAAGTACATAAAGAACCTTTTCGGAGACAGGGTCGGCGAAATTTGCTGGAAGGCTTTTCATCATGGTCAATCCGGTCCCTGTGAATTCTGCACAAATGACAAAATAGTTGATGAATCCGGTGAGCCGACAGGACCCGTTGTTTGGGACCATTACAATCCAAAAGTAGCGGCTTGGTGGGAAATCCGGGACCAGGCGATTCAATGGACGGATGGCCGTATCGTAAGGATCGAAATCGCTCTCGACATATCCGCACGGAAGCAAGCCGAGGAGGCGCTGAGGGAAAGTGAAGAACGTCTTAGGACTGCGGGAAAGGCCGCTTATGATCTGATTTATGAATGGGATGTAGCAATTGATACTCTGGAGTGGTTTGGGGATATTGACGGATTGCTGGGACACAGAAAGGGTGAGATATCGAGAGATATCAATGCGTGGTTTGACTTGATACACCCCGAGGATAGGGCCAAACTTAAGAATGCGGTTGAGCTTCACAGAACATCAACAGAGCCTATTAAATACGAATACATGGTAAGACATAATGACGGCACATACAGGCACTGGAACGACCACGCGCTCCCCCTTCTCGATGACAAAGGCTGTCCATACAAGTGGGTCGGTGTTTGCACCGACATCACCGAGCGCAAGAGATTGGAAGAAGAACTTTTAAGGGCTCAGAAACTTGAATCCTTGGGGGTGTTTGCAGGGGGTATCGCCCATGATTTCAACAATATTCTAACGATGATTCTCGGCAATGTTTCCATGGCCAAGATGGGGGTGTCACCCGAGGATGAGATGTTTGACCTGTTAAATGAAGCAGAGATGGCATCAACAAGGGCGCAGATACTGACCAAACAGTTGTTGACCTTTGCCAAGGGGGGAACGCCGATAAAGGAGATCGCTTCAATCAAAGCTATCCTCAAAGGATCGTCTTCCTTTGTGCTGCACGGCTCAAAATCCGGCTGCGAGTTTTCCATAGCAGAAAACCTCTGGCCGGCTGAAGTTGACGTGGGGCAGATCAGCCAGGTCATCAATAATATTGTGATCAATGCAAACCAGGCCATGCCGGAGGGAGGGATCATTCAGGTCGCAGCAGAGAATCTGATAATAGATGATGGAAATGAGCTACTCATCAAGCCGGGCAGATACATCAGGATATCCATTAGAGATCAAGGAGTAGGTATAGCAGAAAAGCACCTTTTAAAGATATTTGATCCATATTTTACAACAAAATATGCAGGCAACAGCATTGGGCTTGCCACGACCTATTCCATCATCAAAAAGCACGATGGACACATCACAGTAGAATCCCAGCTGGGGGTGGGTACGACATTTCATATTTATCTTCCTGCTTCCGACAAAATAGTCGCTGAAAAAAAGGAAGTTAAGCTAATAAAAGGCCAAGGCAAGATTCTGGTGATGGATGATGTAGCGGCGTTAAGGAAAATAGCAGGAAGAATTTTGGAGAAATTGGGTTATGAACCAGAATTTGCAAAGAATGGTGCTGAGGCGATTCGGATGTACAAAGAGGCCCAAGCATCTGAAAAACCCTACCATGCTGTCATCCTGGATTTAACCATCCCCGGCGGAATGGGCGGAAAGGATGCCGTTAATAAACTATTAGAGATAGATCCTGAAGTTAAAGCCATCGTATCCAGCGGTTACTCCGACGACCCGGTTTTGTCGAATTTTCAGGAATATGGGTTTAAGGGTATGATGCCTAAACCATTTACATCCCAATCATTGAGCAAAGTGTTACATGAAGTACTCCAAGGTGAAAAGGAGTGATTGTTTGGCTATCTTTCTTGCCTTTATAATGGCTCAAAAATATGAGCTCGCAGACGCATGTTTCAATAGGTGGGCATTCAAGGATTATCCTATTCATGGACTCCGATCAGCATCCACGGCCCCACAAGATCTTGTGGCCACTGGATCGAAGCTCAAACCTTTATTATCTGCAATTTATAGCAGTTCCTTGTTTTTATTGGTTATCAATCCGATATCTCGTTAAATCCTGAACGGTAATTGGATGATTAAAAGCAAGGTTTGAACGATAAAGTTCCCCGGAACTATTTTACCCCATTCTTGAAGATTACAAGAAAGACGGCGGGCGGAAATACGGCCCCTGCTTTCTGACATTCCTGAAAATCGCTTGTGCAGAATTCTGCACCAGCGATATTCACGTCCTACCCTGAATTTCTCCGTCTGGCTTGATTGAAGGGACTTCCGGGACGCCCCTAAAATTATAAGTTTCTATTCATCCGTCAGAGACAAATGGGGTCAAGTCTGCCTTTGACCCTTATTAATACTGTCTTGTATTTTTCTTATCCGTTTATTATTTTTTTATCACATTTTTTAAGCATCGAAACCCCTTGATAATAGGGCAATTTCGACCTTCTACTCTTATCGTTTATCCCCAAGGGTCAGACATAGATTTGACCCCATTTCTTCCCTTAGCTTTTTAAAGTCTTAAGGACGTTATACAGTAGAGTTTTCATCTCTATTGCTTCAATGTTATCGAGATGGTCGTCTTCAAGGACTTCCTTAGTTTTTAAGTAGATATTTTGATGTTGCTCTGCTATTTCAGTATGGTCCTCAAGCCAATAAAGAAGCTCATAAGCCTCTTTATAATTCACTTCATCATCTGCAAGGATACCCATAACCATCCCCTTGAATTCTGCGCATTCATCTCCCACGGCATGTAAGGGTTCTTTTTCCTCATGTTCTCTAAGATTGAGGAAAATTTTCGCACAAGCTATAGCATCCTCAGTAGCATCATGGTGTTTAAATGCCGGGAGTCCAAAGTATTTAACTATTGTTTTTAATTTACAGTTTTTAAGATTTGGCAATTGTGCCTTTGCAACTGAACTTGAGTCTATATATTCAAAGCTCAGTCCCAAATTAAAATGATCGGAAAGCGCATTTAATACTTGCTTATCAAATAAACTATGCGCCACCAATGGATATTTGAAGATGCCTTGTATTTTTGGAAACAGATCCCCAAATTCTGGTTTATCAAATGTATGCTCTTCTTTGATTCCATGAATTTTCGACTGGAAGGGCGCATGTCCTCCAACAGGTTTGATTAAATAGCCGTTTGTTTCAATAATTTTACAACTACAAACCTTAGCGTAACCAAGAGCACAAGCACTGACTCTTTTAGGATTTGCCGTTTCGAAATCAATTGCGATGAACTCTTGCATGATTCCTCATAGTTGTGACCGAACGCTTTGGCTCACCGACCGCAAAGGCATATACCTAGTATCAAATTGCCTGAGAATTATAAATTCCTACTAACTTTTAAGCGGCACGGCTCCTGCGGTTGGGTGCAGCCGTTTGTTGTGTGGGGTTTTTGATTTATTGGCTTAACTTGGAACTGACAATCCTATTGAGGCTCACACCAAATTCAGCAGCCTGAACAGCAAGTAGTCGATGGACATCGGGCGGTACGCGAACCATAAACTTACCACTATAAGACCTGCAAGAAATAGGGTCAGGGACAGGTTCCCCGGTTGTATCCATGTCCTTTACAACATCAGCAACCAATTTTCGGATACCTTTTAAAGCAGTTTCCGGTGTAAGAGCCAGCCAACTTAAGCTCGGAAACTCCGCACATAAACCTACATACTCATTATCATCTTCAGACCAGGTTACACGGTATGTATATCGATCATTTTTTAATGCCATAGCCAACCTCCAACTTTTCAAAGGCCAAAAGTACCTGTTTTACTTGGTATGCCTTAGCCTTTCCTTTATGATTTTGGATATTTATTCTTGGATCACCCTGCCAAGGGATTTTGTAAATTCGATGGCTACTTGCTCCTTTACGAGGTTCTCCAAAGAAATTTTCACAAACTTTGCATAAATCAGTGAATCTGACATTTTTTGGGTTTCGTTTCATTTGTGCCAGAATGGCATCAATTTTTGCCATGGCTATATAGTATCAATAATGATATCATTGTCAAGTGAAAATCTTATATTTCATAATGGTCGTACCTATTATTTTTATACACAACGTGCGCATAAGGGGTCGAAAACCAATAGTTATTTTACTCAACGATGTGATATCACAACTCTCAAAATCTCAGAAAATGTGTCGCGTTTTCGATCCCTCTTCATGCGATTGTTAGCTGTTCACTCTATATATGCAAAAACATAGAACACCTGAACTGAAAATTCTACTGTATTATTCAGGTTAAATCTTATGTGCCAGAGCCAGTCTGAATTCTGTGCTATGAACCATAATGGTTGTCCATATGAGTTTTTTCTTTACAATTTGATTCTGACTTGAATCAAAAAATTCATACTCACCTTCTCCATTAGCAGATTCAACCATCTGTTTTCCTACTTTTTTTAACGATTCAAAGTTTTTATATAATTCGTCAGTAAAAAGATTTCGCCCAATTTCATCTTTATTAACGTCGTAAATAATTTCACCATCTTTCTGCATTAACCAAATTTCTACCGGGAAATTAACGACTTTTCCAGAAATTATCTGTCCAAAAAATTCCGGCTCAGTCAGAACACTTACAGAACCGATAAATTCACCATTTGTATCAAAAACCGGATGTTGCAAGTCAAAACCAATAAAACCTTCTACAGTTAAAATAGCCTTACTAACGACAGGCTTTTTAGTTGCATGAATTCTTTTTACCTGTTCCTGGCTTGAAATATTTTCGCCAACTATTTCTTTAAAATTCTCGGGAGCGACATTAACAATTATCCCTTTCTTATCTATTGTTACAACATCATAGGAATATTCATTCTGATCAAACAGTTTCTGAAGAAGTTCTGTTGAGATTTTACTTGTCAAACCCGTACTAGATAACAATTTTGCCGTTTCAGCAGTAGTTTCATCCATATGGTTGAATATGTTATCTATTTGTATTTTTGTTTTTTGTAATAATAAAGGATACTGAAATTCAGCTACTTGAAATTCTCCATTATTAATTTCTTTATAGAGATAAGGATAATTTGCATCTCCGACCTTATCAAAAGTTACTTTTCCCAATGCGCCTTGATAGGTTCTACTGGCATACCATGCGAAAAGTGTCTCAGGCGTATCATCTGTATCAGATAATGCTTGAATAAGAGTTGTTATAGCATCATAGGCTTCTATCCCGAAAACGGAGATCGGCATTTTATAAGCTTTTTCAAATTCTTTGATTATAGGATGATTTGCATCGTAAGACGGATAAGTATAAACAAGACCGTTAGTGAATTCTGCTTTTTGCAATAATTCCTGACGCTGAATGGGCCTTGTCCCGACAAACTGAGCTCTTATTCCCAGATTTCTGGCTTCTTCAGCTATGGTCGCCCCATTCCCGGCACTCAAAAGGATTAAAGCATCAGGATTATTTTCTTTGATTATTTTTAATTTCTCAGTAAAATCTTTTTTCTGCGGATCGTAGGATATAGAACTTACAACTTTATCTGAAAAATTATTTTTAATTATTTTTGCCCAGCCGTTTCCATAACCATTATCCATATTGAATATAGCTAATTTTTTAAAACTGGATAAATAGTAGGCTAACTGTTTCTCTTCCACTTTAGCGTCTATAGTGAACCGAACGGTGTGATTGGGAACTGAGCGATTAAAACTGGCACTTCCAATCACAATATGGAAAATTCCTTTCTCTGCAGTTAATGGATGAAGCGCTTCGGCAACCCAGCTGGCACAGCTAATAATGGCTATTGGAGGATTTTCCATATTCATTAATTCATTAAAAGCTTTAACCCCTCCTTCAGCATCAACTTTACTATCTTTATAGATAATTTCATAAGTTGGACTTAATTGGGTTACAACCAGATCAATAGCATTTTTCTGCTCTTCTGCAATACCGGAAAACGCTGAAGAAAATGGTAATATAACACCTATTATTGGTTTTTCAGCTATAGCAGACAAGGTAGGCAAACTCATTAGAATAATTATTACTATAATCAAAAACTTCTTCATAACTAATTCTCCTTATGTTTTTTTTATATGAAAAATCCAACCAAATAAAACTTTTTTCAGGAATACCTTTGCCTAACATTGAGATTAATAGTGCTATCTATTTTATTGTAATAAAATAGTAATTCCAAAATAATATGCTAACGTCGCAAATAACCGGCTGGCGCCTATTCACGAAAACGGTTGAAAAGTTAATAAAGTTTGTAAAATAAAGATGTTTCAAAAAACGCCGCTGTAAGCCAGTCCGAGTTAATTTGCATTGTTATATGATTATTCAATTTCATTAATAGTTTCTTGTATTAACTGTAAACTATGAATGCTTGGAAAGAATAACTCACTCCCAATTTCATTCCCGTTTTCATCTTTTATTGATTTAAATAATTCAACTTCTATTTGTAGTTTATCTTCTAAATAATCCTCAAGTATTGGCAAATCTCCCCAAGAATAGATTTTTATAGAAATTAGATTCCCTTTTTGAACTGCGATTACCTGTTTTTTTGTTGTAGAATCAATCATATTTTTTTATTCTCATATAACAGTGTTAATAGACGTAAAATTTTCCGTGATATAGGACGATATATCTGGAAAATGTTTCCATGTATTTAGATATTAAGTTTGAGTTTCGGAAATGTTTTTTTAACAATAATTCAAATTAAAAATATGCGCGAAAAATTTCGGGATATAATGAAACATAGGGTGCATTACCAGTTTGTTAATTGCTATCCAAGACTTTTTGGTTTCAGGTGTCAGGGTTCAGGTATCAGCTAATTCGTTTTTTACTCCTGACACCTGACACCTGAAACCTGAAACCTGATTGCAAGGCTTTCGCTCAAAAATAAATAAGTTAATGCGTGAGAACCATTTTAACAAATCGGTAATGCTCCCCGGGTCACTTGTCAAGACTTCGTGGGTTAAGACGGAAATTGGTTTTTTTATACATCTTCCGATCTATAGGAGAAGTTTTTTCTTAACAATCTAAGGACATATAGATGTTCGACACCTTCTAATTTTTATGTACTGCATTCTCTGAATATCAATCGGGGAACTTTTAAGCTGTTGCTTCACGTATTGGTCTAACTCGTTCAATTTTTTCCATTCGCTTCGGCGAATGTAATGCGGTCCATAAATCATTTCGCTGCTGTAAATTGAGCCAGAAATTCGGAGTATTGCCGAATACTTTTGCCAACATTAATGCAGTATCAACGGTGATAGACCTTTTACCGGTACAAAGTTCATTTACTGTCCTACGACTGACACCCATCGCAAAAGCTAGCTGCCCTTGATTAATTCCCAAAGGCACCATAAATTCCTCAGTAATCATTTCACCAACACTGACGGGTTGACGTTTTGTTAAAATCATTTTACACCTCATTTGTATGTATGATTATCAAGGTAAATGCCATCCGCCTCCCCGCGTTCATCATCCCAAATAAAAACAATACGCCATTGATTATTCACACGTATGGAGCATTTATCCTTAAGTTTTCCAGATAGTTTTTCAAAATGATTGCTGGGTGGACTTCTCAGATCAACATCACTCGTTGCATCATCCAGCAGTTGTAGCTTCCTAAATAATCGTGAACGAATGTCGGCGGGTATTTTTTTGGACTGAATGTCCTCTACGAAAAAATTTCGCAGCCAATTATCACGAAAATTTTTAATCATAGCCACACTGTAATGTACATGGTTACATAAAGCAAGCGAAAAATTTAATCTTTTAATTTCAATCGATCGCCGAACGTCGGAGGTAAAAAATGGAACAGGAAAAAATCGTTAATGAAATATCAAACCTTCCGCCGGAGGCTCAACAACAGGTTGTTGACTTCATCGCTTTCCTGAAAACACGTTACAGGCGATCTCGGGAAGAAAAACGATCCGGACGAAGGAATCTCGTTAACGAGCCATTTATTGGCATATGGAAAGATCGTGAAGATATGAAGGACAGCGGTATGTGGCTTCGCAATGTTCGCAAAAAAGAATGGTGCGGAACAAATTGATATACTTACAAGGATTTTATGGGCGGCGGAGACAAGGTTGTGGGCAAAAGAATTACTCATCTTTTAATTTTCGATAATTTTCAAAAATTCTTTTTGCCCCTGACCAGATCAGGAGAACCCCCAGAAGATAGAAACAGAACCGGATGTAATACATAAACGAAGAAAAATACTCGATCTTCGCTATTTTAGGCATGACCTGGGGTATCCTGAAAAAAACCCCGATTCCGGCAAGCGTAAGCACACCCCCCCAGACGATTTTTCTGACTATTTTGTTTTTATCCATGGCTTTGATTACCCTGTAAAGGTTTGGCCACTAAGACACTAAGATATAATTCATGCTTTTTTTTGTGCCTTTGTGACTGAGTGGCTGAACGGTTACCCTTAACTTCTGACCTTCTGACCTTCTGATCTTCTGACCCTCTGATCTTCTGACCCTCTTGACTTCCGACCCTCTGATCTTCTGATCCCCTGATCTTCTGACCCTCTAACTTCTGTCCTCTGACCTCTAACCTCTGTCCTCTGACTTCTGTCCCTCTGACCTCTGACCTTCCGACCTCTGACCTCTGACCTCTGACCTCTGTCCTCTGTCCTCTGTCCTCTAACTTCTGTCCTCTGTCCTCTAACTTCTGTCCTCTGACCTCTGTCCTCTGTCCTCTAACTTCTGTCCTCTGTCCTCTGACCTCTGTCCTCTGACCTCTGTCCTCTGACCTCTGTCCTCTGACTTCCGACCTCTGACTTCCGACCTCTGACCTTCTGATCTTCTAACCTTCTAATCTTCTATCCTCTACTATCCCCCCAGATAATGCGCCTTGACCTTGGGGTTGTCCAAAAGCTCGGCGGCCAACCCTTCTAAAACGATTTCACCTCTTTCCAGCACATAAGAGTGATGGGCCACTTTCAGGGCTGCCCTGGCATTCTGTTCCACGAGCAGAACCGTAGTGCCTGACTCGTTGAGCTGTTTAACCACATTAAATATTTCCCGGACGATTAACGGGGCGATGCCCATGGACGGTTCGTCCAAAAGCAGAAGCTCGGGACGTCCCATCAGGGCACGGCCGATGGCCAGCATCTGCTGCTCACCGCCGGAAAGGGTGCCGGCAATCTGTTTGGAGCGTTTTTCCAGGATCGGAAACATCTCATACACACGCGCCATTCTCTCCTTGATCTCAAGCCGGTTGCTTCGCTTAAAATAATGATAAGCCCCGAGTTTGATATTATCCAGGACGGTCAGATGGGCAAAAATCTGTCTCCCTTCCGGCACCTGTAAGATGCCCAGGCCCACGATCCGGTTGGCCGGCATGCCGGCAATATTCCGCTCCTTATAGAGAATACGTCCCGTGCTGCTCTTCATCAACCCGGAAATACACTTTAAAAGGGTGGACTTGCCCGCCCCGTTGGCGCCAATGATGGAAACCACCTTGCCCGCAGGAACCTTTAGGGAAACCTCTTTAAGCACACGAATATTTCCATAAGCGGCGCTGAGTGAATCAATCGTTAGCACATGAGTTCCTTAAAGTTGAATTTTGTGAATTTTGTGGCAAAAATTTTATCCAAGCTAATTAAGTTTGAAGTGTCTAAAATGATCTAAAGTGCCTAAAGCCCGCCCTGGTGCGACGCGTCCGCGTATATTGATATCGCCTATACATCATTGCAAACCTGCCTTTTTGAATATAGCGTATTGGTGATCGGTCTGGGCCAGGGTTATGGTGTCGCTTCGCTCTCTCCGAGCTGTAGGCTCTATGAGCCGGAAGCCACTGATTTTATATAATTGGCATAATTCCTTTATTGTGAATAATTGAATATTCTCGATTGAAGATTGAATATTTAAGGAACTGTGACATTGACGATTGAATAGTGAATAGTGAAAATTTAAGGAATTCTATCAATTATATAAAAATGACATCGCAAAGCGATACAACAAATAGTCAATTGTCAATATTCAATTTTCAATCCCTTTTTGTTCCGGTTTGTCCGGGTCAGGCCTCTGCTCCCAGATATGCTTCAATAACCGTGGGGCTTTTCCGGATGTCTTCGGGTGGCCCCTCGGCGATCTTTCGGCCATAGTTGAGCACCAAAATCTCATCCGAGATATTCATCACCACCTTCATATCATGTTCCACCAGTAACACGGTAGTCCCTTTTGCATTGATGGCCTTGATCAAAGAAGATGCCACATGGGTCTCGGTCTCATTCAGACCGGCCGCAGGTTCGTCCAGACAGATCAGTTCCGGCTCACTGGCCAGTGCCCGCCCGATTTCCAGTAATTTCTGTTCGCCCAGAGGCAGGCTGTCCGCCGGATCTTTGAATTTATGGGAAAGCCCGATAAATTTCAAAATCTTCAACGCAGTTTCGCTGATCCGTTTTTCTTTGCGTCTGGCCTGGGGCAAAACAAACCCCGAAGCCATAAAGGAGGTTCGAATCCGGGTATAACACCCCAGCATGACATTTTCCAAAACCGTCATGTTTCCGAACAGCTCCACCGTCTGGAAGGTCCGTGAAATCCCCCGGTCCGCGATCTTGTGTGCTTTAAGATTCTGGATGGGACGGCCGTTGAACGTGACCGTTCCCTGTGTTGGCGGAAAAGACCCGGTAATTACATTAAACAGGGTGGTCTTGCCCGCGCCGTTGGGGCCGATAATCGCCTTGATCATTCCCCTTTTGACCTTAAAATTAAGGTCGCTGAGCGCCATGAGCCCGCCAAAGGTCATGACAACCCCTTGCAGCTCGAGAACGTTTTCCTTCATATCAGCGCTCATCAAACACCTATCTCCTGAACCAGCCTTTTACAATCCCCGGCACCCCTGCCAGACCCTCCGGTAATATGACGGTGACAAAGAGGAGTATGGCGCCATATACAATGACCTCAAATTCCTCAAAATACTGCAGCCATTCATTACTTAAAAAAGTAATCAGACCGGTTCCCACGATCGCACCCCAGATATTATGCATTCCGCCTAATGCGATCATGATCAGAAGTTTTATGGAAAAGAAAAGGTCAAACGTCGCGGGATTGATAAAATTAAGATAATGGGCATAAAAGCTTCCGGCCAAAGATGCCAGAACCGCCGAGTACACAAAAACCAGTATCTTGAACCGGGCAACATCCACCCCCATGGCACCGGCCGCCGATTCACTGGCATGGATCGCCCTTAAGGCCCTTCCGGTGCCGGATTGAATCACGTTAACGGTAAAGATAAACGCCGCGATAACAAACCCCCAGACAAGGTAGTAGTACCGTTCCACGGAATCAAACTCAAAGCCAAACAGGCTTAACCCCGGGATGCCGGACATGCCGTCCGGACCGCCGGTCCATTCGGTCTCTTCGTTGAAGATGATAAAAATGATGATTCCAAATGCAAGGGTTGCCATGGCCAGATAATGGCCCTTTAATTTGAGGGAGGGAGTACCCACCAAAGCGGCCACTATCGCGGTAACCGCCATACCGATCCCCATGCAGGCCCAGGGGTTCATTCCGTAATTGGTGGTCAGGATGCCCGATATATAGGCGCCGATACCAAAAAACGCCGCATGCCCGATGGAGATCTGTCCGGCATATCCCATGAGAAGGCTGAGACCGATGGTAATCAGACAATAAATGCCCGCAAATACCATAATGTCGGGATAGTGTTCTATGGCGGGAATCTGGCGGGCAGCCCATGGAAAAACAAGGATAAACAGAGCAAACACGGCGATGGGGAGTTTGGCGATTCGTAACATGCCTAAAACCTTTTGATCTTGCTGATCTCTATGCTGCCCATAAGTCCGCTGGGTTTAAAGAATAACTCAACTTTCGGAGGAGCAAATTCATCACTATTCCCCCTCCAATTGGGGCGTTTGGCTACTATGAAAGCCGAAATATACAAGCGCTTCGCCCATTATCAGGTCGAGCATGGAATTTATGACATT
>Ga0222635_1000616_pt1 | contig 12954 bp, 9 predicted proteins | sample AntAcemetagen139_FD_179809 | JGI IMG/M metagenome (GOLD analysis project Ga0222635, IMG submission 179809) | Saline water microbial communities from Ace Lake, Antarctica - #139 | ecosystem: Environmental > Aquatic > Non-marine Saline and Alkaline > Saline | place: Antarctica: Ace Lake | collected...
TGAAATGTTCTATAACAGCCGCCGGCTTCATTCCTTTATCGGGTACAACAGTCCAAATGATTTTGAGAAAAAACGAATTTCATCACTGGCCGCTTAACGGCGTGTCTGTTTTTACTTGACCACATCAAGATGTGATGGTAAGAGCACTTATATATATGACTACAGTGACAGTTAGTAATAAATTTATTTTTATGATTAATCTCTTTGACATTTCTAACCCCTTTTTGTTTAAGAGTAAGGTATGTTTTTTCATGATTTAAATTTATTGCATAAATAAAACGTGTTAATAGTTACACAACAAAATATTTAAAGTCAATATCTAATAATACGATTTTATTATTGTTTTCACAAAAACCCTCGCCGCCCCGCAAAAAGCAGGATCTACGATTAGCGAGGGATCCATGAAGAGTCGTACCATCGGCACTCACGTTGCACTTGTAACACGACCCTAAGGGCATGTTCAAGCCACCCGCCATGAGGCTGTGTCACAATACAAAACTCAGAGTTTAAACTTATAAAAGGCAGGGTTTCGACTCCACCTTTTATTTTAAACTCTGCTTAAGTTAAATAACCAAAGGTACTTCTGGTTAACTGAAATATTATTGAGAAAAGTCCCTCTGAATAAATAAATTCGAAATTACTTATGATTATGGTAACAGTTTAGAAAGTAAATTATTTTAAGGTCTTATCGCATAATATTGACATTTAAGGACCTCTGAATTGTTAAGGTTATATTAAGTTATGTTGGTTCTGGAGTGGTAATTAGCCTCTGCTTAATTATTTACTTCAAAAACACTCATCCTATTGTCGATCAACAATAACCGCCATACCCGGGCCGCCACCGGCACACAAAGAGGCACAACCGTAACGTGCTTTTATCTTCCGCATTTGGTGAACAAGTGAAACAATAATCCTCAGTCCAGAACAACCGAGCGGATGCCCAAGCGAAATCCCTGAACCATTGTGGTTGACCTTTTCCCGATCCAGTTTACAACCATATTCTTCATATAACATCTTCTCAACTCCCAAAAACTGGGCAGCAAAAGCCTCATTGATCTCAAAATAGTCAATACTTTCAAAGGAAAGGCCTGCATACTCAAGCACCTTCGGTATTGCCCGAGCCGGTCCAAGCCCCATAACTGCCGGTTCAACCCCGGCATTTGCAGTTGCAGCAACCCTGCCAAAAGTAGACAGATTAAGTTTCCGGGCTTTAGCTTCAGACATCAGGATTACTGCCGATGCCCCGTCATTCACACCTGAAGCATTCCCTGCCGTAACCGTACCCTTATCATTAAAAGCCGGTTTTAATGAAGAAAGGCCCTCTGCTGTGGTATCAGGCCTGGGAAATTCATCTGTATCAAATATTTTTGATTCCTTCCTCTGTTTTACTTCAATTGGGACAATCTCATCTTTAAACGCACCACTTTTAATTGCTTCTGTCGCACGTTTCTGGCTTAAAAGTGCAAGTGCGTCCTGCTGTTCACGGCTGATGTCATATTTTTTTGCAATATTTTCTGCAGTGACTCCCATATGATAATTTTCAATTGAGCATACGAGCGCATCTAACAGCAAAGCATCTTCTAGGATCCCAGTCCCCATACGGTAGCCAGACCTGGCTTTCGGAATCAGGTAAGGAGCCATAGACATATTCTCAACCCCGACAACCAGACTGACTTCACTTAGCCCCAAACGAATATTCTGACATCCAATCTCTAGCGCGCGCATGGAAGAAACACAGAGCTGATTCACTGTACAGGCTGAAGCCTCCCAGGGGATTCCTATAGCCGCCTGTATCTGACGCGCCACATTACCACCTGCACCGGCTTGAATCACATTGCCGCAGATAATATTATCAACATCCTCTTTTTTTATCTTTGCCCTTTGGATGACTTCTTTCCCAACGATCCGTCCCAGTTCCTTTACATGAATGCCTTTTAATGATCCCTGAAAACTTCCAATTGCTGTACGACAAGCACTGGCGATTACGACTTCATTTTGCATCATTCACATCCCCCCTTATTTTTTTCTCAGACAACTATTCTTCCTAATAAAGATGGTTATACTTTTGTTCCGAAAGTGAATCATTTCAAAACACCTCAAGAAGTAATTCAATACTATAGTTTCAAAGCAATGTCAATTCCTGCTCCTTAAGGGACGATAACATCAGATTTAATCTAGTACTTAAAATTAAAAGGCGGGATTTACGCTCTGCCTTTTTCACATTTTCTCTAGTAACCTAAACAAAACCTAGAGTCAACAGTACGTGCTAAACTTTTAATTCTGTTTTCTCTTAAAATGATTTAAAGGTACTTCTGGTAAACGGAATTATTTTTGTGTTCTTTTTTAATTTTCAGGTTAACTGGATAGTATAATGAATTTATTTCAGGTGAGGTCTAACTTTCTGCAAGGTCTGTCAGATCAAGTCCAAACTTTTACAATTCAGGTTAGAATGCCACTGGAAATGGAGTCCGAGGCAAAATCGTAAAGCTCCGCACTCCGCATCCCAAGATCCAATTCCCCTCAAGGCCTTGAGACGCTCCACAAATTAAGTTGCTTTTATGTTTTTGACTTTCATCAAGCACAGCGTACACAGGGTCTGCTGAAAAGGCATTGATCTTAAAAATAAAAACATACCGATGTACTCTGTGTGCTCAGCGAACTCAAGCAACGCGGGCGAGATAAGGTTCTGCCCTCTGCTCTCTGCTCTCTGCTCTTTTCTATCTCCACTTACACCTTCGTCTTGATCCCAAAAAACATGGTATACAGAACCGGCACCACGATCAGGGTAAGCACAGTAGCAAACGACAGCCCGGACATGATCGCCACAGCCATAGCCCCATACAGCGGATCCGCGAGAAGCGGTATCATACCCAGTACAGTTGTAAAGGATGCCATCAGTACCGGGCGCATACGGCTGATTGATGAGTTGATCACCGCAAGATAGGGAGAAGTCCCTTCTCTTCTCTCAACATCGATCTGATCCAGAAGCACCACCGCATTCTTAATCAGCATCCCGAACAGGCTCAGCACTCCAAGTAAGGCCATAAAACCAAACGGCTTGTCCGTAATAAGTAAACCCACCGTCACCCCGATTATGGAAAGCGGCAGAATCAGCAGAATAATAAGCGGCTGTTTAAATGCGTTAAAAAGCGCGACCACAATAATTGCCATCAAGACAAAGGCGATCGGAAGTTTAGAATTTATCGCATCCCCGGCCTCACCATCTTTTTCAAGTTCCCCGCCCCACTCCAGGTAATATCCCGGAGGAAGTTTTATGGCATCGATCTTCGGCTTCACTCTTGCAATTATCATATTTGCGGTAATGCCTTCTTTTGGCTGGGTCTGGGCAGTTATAGTTCTTCGCCGATTATACCTGTAAATAATGGGATCCTCAAAAACCGTTTCTATCCCGCTTAAAACCTGCCTCAAGACAAGACTGGAAGAGCCCTTCCCTCTTACCGGCATGTTTTCTATCGCATCAATATTTTCTCTTTCTGACAATGGAGAACGCACAAAGATCGGCATCAATTCATCTTTTTCACGGTAAACCCCAATGGGCACACCATCAGATGCCATTGCAAAGGATCTTGCAATATCAGGTCTTGCCACATAAGACCGCAGGGCTCGTGGCTGTGAAAATTCAGGTCTATAAACCTTGACCCGCTGACGCCAGTTATCACGGGTATCTTGGGTCTGAGGATCTGCGCTCATGATTTTTTTTGCCTGAGATGAAAGATTTCTTAATACTTTCGGATCCGGTCCGCTAAAACGGGCTTCAACCTTAAAACCAACCGCAGGCCCAAGAACAAAACGTCTGACACGCGGTTCAGCCTGTGGAAAATTTTTAGCAAGATACTCCTGAATCTCTTCAATAAGACCGGTAATATCATGACGCGAAGAAACATTAATAATTAACTGCCCGTAGCTTGAGTTGGGAATTTCAGGTTCATAACAGAGGAAAAAACGGGGAGCACCTGAACCGATAACTGCTGTGACGGCACTTATCTCTTTTTTTGTCATCAGATATTTTTCAATTTCAGACAAGTCCTCGGAAACGTTCTGGATGCGGGATCCTTCCGGCAGCCAGTAATCGACCATAAACTGCGCCCGGTCTGAATTGGGAAAGAAATCCTTCTTCACATATTCAAACCCATAACCGGCCAGAAACAAAAGTACGACCATGATCAAAAGAGTCAACTTCCTGTGGTGAAGCGCTGTTTGAAGGGCAAAACGGTAATTTCGATACATGGGTCCGGCATAGGGGTCTGTCCCTCTTTTTTCTTTCGGAACACGAAGAAACATCTGGCATAAAACCGGGGTAACAACCATCGCGATGATCCAGCTTAAGGCAAGAGAAATAGCCACAACCAGAAACAGGGTCTCACAGTATTCGCCGCTATTGTTTTCTGAAAGATAAACCGGCATAAAAGCAGCGATGGCCACCAGGGTTGCCCCCAACAAAGGCCAGGCCGTATCCATTGCCGGCTTAGTCGCTGCTGTGATCCTGTCATCCATCCGCTGCAGACGTATCAGGGACCCTTCTGTTACCACAATGGCATTATCAACCAGCATCCCCATGGATATAATTAAAGCGCCAAGCGATGCACGGTGAAGATCTATACCAAAAACAAGCATCACCACAAAGGTACCAACAATTGCAAGGACAAGCGCAGCACCGATAAGAAGCCCGCTTCGTATTCCCATGGTAATCAGCAGGATACCGATAACAATGGCTACCGCCTCAATCAGGTTCACCACAAACTGATTGATCGCGCTTCTGACCGTATCCGCCTGATAGGAAACATGACCGATCTCAATTCCTACCGGGAACTGTTCCATCAGTTCATCCAGACGCTTTTTAACCGCATCACCCATCACAACAACATTTCCCTTGGAAACCGTTGAGATCGCAATCCCGATGGCAGGCTTGCCGTTAAAACGCATCATATTCTGAGGCGGATCAAGATACTTCTTTTTTATGTCAGCAACATCTTTTAATAAGATAAGCTCCCCGTCTTCTCTGCCTTTTATAACCAGCTCACCAATCTCGTCCAGGGTTTTAAAATCGCCTGTGGCATCAATTCTGATCCGCTCGCTGCCCGTATCAATTCTGCCGGAATCAATGATACTGTTCTGCAAATTAAGTGCTTCTATCACCTCAGCTGGATGAAGGCCCAGTTTTGAAAGCTTTGACCGTTCTATCTCAACATAAACACTTTCAAGCTGATCCCCCCAGATCTCCACCCGGTTAACATCTTTTTCCATCATCAGCTCGCGCTGGAGAAGAACCGCATAATCCTTCATCTCCGCATAGGAGTAGCCGTCACCGGTTAATGCCAGAAATATCCCGAAAACATCTCCATAATCATCATATATCTCAGGCGCCATCGCACCAGTTGGCAAACGGGGAATCACATCATTTATTTTCCGCCTGAGCATATCCCATTCCTGCGGAAGCGTCTTTTTCCGGTAGGACTGGATCACATCAACATATACGATTGAAACACCTTCTTTTGAAATAGACCGGATATCATCCAGCGACTCAAGACGCTGGGCAGCCTTTTCGATCTCATCGGTGACCTGCTGCTCCACCTCAAGGGGAGATGCACCCGGATAGCGGGTGATGATGGTGGCTGTCTTTATGGTAAATTCAGGGTCTTCAAGTTTTCCCAGATTCTGATAGGAATAGAGACCGCAGACCACAAGAAGAAAGACCAGGAACAGTACAACAGACCGGTGATTCACTGAATATTCAGGTAGATTCATCTTTGGCCTTTCTAGAACCTGCTTGAAGCATCAGGAAGGGGTTTGACTTTTTGATTATCATTTAGAAAACCTGCACCGGCTGTAACGATCACCTGGCCAGGTAAAAGACCGCTTTTTATTTCCACACCGCGGGAGGTCAGTTTTCCGATCAATACTTTCTGTTTTTTTACGGTTTTACTTTTTTCCTCATAGATAAAAACATAATTTTCATCTTTGTTAAGGCTCACCAGTGATGCATTGGGTACACAAATAGGTTTTTTTTCTTCCCTGTTTTTGAAAGTAACAAATATTGCAGCCGCCATTCCGGGTTTGATCATCTTTGAATCGTTCTCTTTCAATATAACGGTAAGAGGATAAGTCTGATTTGATTTCTGCGGTTTTCTGCCAAGTTCCTTAAACTCTGCTTTGAAAAACTTACCCTTGTATGCATCAAAGCTGCAGGAAAATCCTGTAAGATCGATTCCGTCTGCCAGCAGCTCCTCAGGAACACCGGTGACGACCTCGATTGAAGAACAGTCCAGAAAAGAGACAATGGATTCTTTCGCCTGGACATTATCATAATTTTCCACATGTTTAGAATCAACATAACCGGAAAAAGGAGCCGGAAGCTTTGTATCAAAAAGCGCATTTTCTGCGGTTTGAAGTTTTTCTGCGGTTGCTTCAACCTGGGCTTTCAGGCTCTCATATCCTGCTTTCGCCCGGTCATAGACTGATTTTTGTGCGGCCTGTTGGGCATATAGATTTTTATAACGGTTATACTGGAGTTCTGATTCTTCAAGCTGGGCCTTAAGAACATTAAGCTGCGCTTTAACAGTATTCACATTGACCCGATAATCCCGCGGATCGATCTCCGCGATCAGTTCTCCTTTTTTAACATACTGACCCGTATCCACCGGCAGCCTAACCAGCGGCCCTGCAACTCTGAAAGCAAGCTTTACTTCCCGAACAGCCTGTGACATTCCGGGAAATGATTGCGTTCTTAAACCCGATTGCGCTTCGACCTTTAAAACCTTCACATATTTGACTGAAGGCTCTTTTTTCTCTTCTGCGTCTTTGCTGCACGAAACAAAAAGAACCGTCAGCAGACAAACAGTCATTAAAGTAAACCCTTTTATTGCCTTTTTCATCTTGAGATTAAACATATCTATTTCCCGGTAGTAATTAATAATGTTTATTTACAACGTCTGTGTTTACAGCATGGCGCATGGTGCAAAGAGTTAACCCTTTAACCCGTTCTCCCGCAAAGCAGAGAAAAGTGCGTAAAGAAACAAAAATTACACCAAGAAAAGATTTATCACACAATACTCCAAGTTCTATGCCCTCTGCTCCTAGCGCCCGGTCACATCTTCAAGCGCTGACAAAGAGACCCGGTAGTTATATTCTGCACCAAAAAGATCTGCGCCTGCTTCATCAGCGGATGCGACTTCTTTTAATAATTCAGAAACACGTATCAGCCCTTCTTTGTAACGGGCATTTTCCTCCCTTAATTTTTCTTTCTTTGCATCAACTATTTTTTCAGCAACCACCCTTATTTCTTCTGCCGACTGAACATTCTGGAACGCCTGCTGAACCTGAAGCATGACCATCAGGCAGGCTTCTTCACGCTCAACATAGGAAAGCTTTTCTTTTTCCCGGGCCGCTTTATATTTATTAATATTTGCAAAACCGTTGAACAATGACATCACCCCCGTGGCACCGCCGACCCACTGGCTGCTGTATTTTAGAAATGAATCCGTGTTATGTTCAAAACTACCAATGGCTGATACTACCGGGAGAAAATTCGTAATCGCGATTTTCACCTGATCGCGCTCTATTTCATATTTTCTGTCCTGAAGTTTCATCTCCGGACGGTTTAAAAGTGCTTCTATCACCAGGTCTTCCAGTAAGGGCAGGATGATCTCTTTTTTATCTTCCGGTAAAAGAACAATCTTTTTAAAAGGATCAAGTCCCAGTGTTTCAAGAAGCTGTGACATGCTCCGGTCAAGCAGTCTATTGTTTTCTGAAAGCAGATGTCTCCGGTAGGTAAGAGAGGCATCAACTTCCATAAGATCACTTTTAAGAACCAGCCCTTCTTTATAATATTTGTTGATTTCAGAAAACAGCCGTTCATCACCTTTAACCGCTGACTTCAGTCCGGCCGCTACCTTCTTTAAAGTAAGACATCTATAAAAAAGGCCGGTGACCTTAAGCGATATCAGCTGACGGGTACGTTCGGTAACAAGCTCAGATATATCCTCCCCTTTACTTAAAATACGGTAGAGGAACCATGAATAAGGAACAAAGATCGACTGCTGCGCTGAAATAACCGAAGTATTAAAATGTCTGTCACTCACCTGGCCCCAGCCGCCCCCCATGTTCTGGGTGGGTTTGTATTTGCCGATCAGATAGGTGGCCTCAAGATCTATTTTGGGCAGAAAATTTGAAAAAGATATTTTTCTTTCCAGACGGCTGATCCGATTTTGTATCTCAGCAGATTTTATTTTTAGACTGTTTTTTTCTGCGATCTGAATACAGTCGGACAGTGTAAATTTATTTTTATTCTCAAGCTGATTTTCAGTTCTGTTATTCAGCTCATTTATAAACAAATCCGCATTTTCTTTTCTGATATTATCCTGATTCTTTGAAGCACATGAACTCAGAAACAGCAGAACGGCTAAACACAGCCCAAAGTAATTCCAATTAAAATATCTAATTTTCACAGCATATCCTTTTTATATAAAAACTTTACTCAACTAAAAAAAACGGCTTTGTAAAAAGCTCCAGGTATAAGGCGCGCAAAACCGAACGAATGAGGCGTACTTGTGTACGCTGGAATGAATGAGGCTGCAGCGCAACGCAGTAGATGGGCTTTTTACGAAGTCGTCCACTACAAGCCTTCCAGATATATCCCCATCTGCATATCCATCAGCTCTTCCAGACCCATTTCCGTATGTACAAAATGGCCCTGATACTGCAGCGTTAAAAGACCTTCAACGATGGCCCATAAGCCCATGGTTATTTCACGGCTCTGGTACTTCTTGTTGGTTTTTTTCTGTTTTAAAAAATCAGACACCGTTGATTCCGTGGTTAAAAGAAGCTTTATATGGACCTCCTCGATCTTATTTAGAAGCTCAGGATCTAAACCGGCGTTCCGGAACCCGCTGGTCAGCATTTTCCAGCGCTCTTTATGTTTTGTATAAAATTCAACCACCGCCTTTTGAAATCTAAAGATCCGATCCACCGGTTTTTCATATTTATCAATGACCGCTTCAAACATCCCCAGTAGAATATGAAACGATTCCACACAGATCTCAGCATAAATCTCTTCTTTGCCTTTAAAATAAAAATAGACCGCACCGGTAGAAAGCTCGGATTCCTTGCAGATATCCCGCATTGTGGTATTCAGGTAGCCTTTTGTTAGAAAAAGCTTGCCGCTTGCACCCAATATCCGCTGGATACGCTCCTGGCGTTCATGCTCTTTTCTTTTTGCAGTAACATTAGTCATATTTTCCCCTTTTAAAATAGACCTATAGAACGATATTCTATTATAGAACAACGTTCTATAAATTGTCAAATTATTCTTATAATTGTATTATGTTCAAGCATACAGAGAAACACAATAAATGCCCTTTCTTCTTAAGTTGAACACTTGTTATACTTTAAAAAAGTATAATCCACCAAACTGGTATACGGTGTTTAATGTTATCAACCTAAACAATATTAATTAGATTTATTTTTATTGTTTTTTACTTTTAGTAGACAATATATTTTTACTCGTTATATATAAAAGAACCTATTAAATTGTGTAATGCACAATTAATAAGTTAGCTGAGAAATATGAGAAATGGATCAGACTAAACTAAGAGACTTCATGGATGAAATTCATTGCACAGGTACACACTGCTTAACCATCAAATGAGGAAAAAGGTTCGTGCCTTACCAGAAATCAAGATGTACCAGATCGTCTTTTTTGTAACTGTTTGTTCTATGTGTGAATAGGGAAAAGTAAATTCTAAAATGGGGAATGCATCATTACTTATTTGGGGAATGGTTTTCGGGGTAATCGGCTTCGGGTTTTTTATATATGGTAAAAAACAAAAAGCAATAGTTCCGCTAATTACTGGAGTCGCTCTATTTGTATTCCCTTATTTTATATCGAATGTATACATCCTTGTATTCGTCGGTGTTGTTTTAGTGGCACTACCCTATTTTGTGAGAATATGAGACAAATATTGAAGAAGCATTGTGATGACAAGCAAAGGGAGAGTTCTTTACCTGCCATTGACTTCCTCAACGGAGAATGAGAGTATCATAGCAGAAGTGGCAAGGCTGCCCACGGTGAACCAAGCCTACGACAGAACCCTGTTTTTTATATAAAGCAATCATCTCATATGACATTTACAGAATTAAGATGGGCCTCCTTTCGTATAGTCAATTACTTGATTGTCTTCGTTAATATACTGACCTTCGGATGTTTTCTGTATGTTATCGCACCATACGTATCATATTTCTTTTTTGGAGACTTGCGTTTTTGGAAATATTTTTCTTATTTCCATAAGTATTATTTTTATTCCGTATTATATCTCAAAGCGGTAGTCATTCAAGATAGTGCCCTCGCCGTGTTTCACCTAACTTTAACAGCACCCCCCATGGACTCTCCGGATTCTGGAATATTTCGGCTAGACAAAGAATGGCAGTACTCTGCTGATACTTGTGGCGGGTGTTCAAGTTGTTGCAACTTTATAACTGAATGTTGTTTTTATGATAGATCACAAAACCGATGTTTGTGCTACGGAACACTTTTCTGGAGGTTTTTTAATTGTGGTAGATTCCCTTTTAGTAATGAGCAGTTGGCCTACTTTAATTGTCCGAAATTTGAGATCATAAACGATGCAGCTTGCATCAATACAATAACTGCTCAAGGGCAAAAATAGGCGGTCACTTCCCTCACGAATTTTGAGTACGGGGTAATTTAAACTGCGTGTTGCCTCATGCTTTGCTGTTAACGAACCTTTTTTTTAAATATCATGAACTAATCCGCTACATGGGGATTCCAAATGAATACAACATTGCTAAAAAAACTGGGGCGTATCATATCAGCCATTACGAATGGCGACTATTCTCAAGGGGAAAGTATTGATAAAGTTCTGAGAGATAAGAACCTTCCCGTAGATGATGCAACGCTTATAGAATCTCTTGGTCTTATGACCGTGAAACTTGAAGTACATGAGATGACGCTAAAAAGCACCATAAATGATTTGAGGTCAAAAAATAGTGAATTGTCCGAGCTGATTGAAAATCGCGAACTGTTTTCAACCATATTTATAGGCCTGTTCCTCTCGATTTCCTTTTACATTTTTTTGCTGTTTATCGCCAACACAATGAATTTTGAGTCTGATTACACTCCGAGGCTTGTAGAATTAATCTTTTTCATAACGTGTTTTGTGATTGTTAAAAAAAGTAAGTTTCCGCTCACTTTTTTTGGATTCACATTCCATGGCGCCATGAAGTCAATCAAATATATGCTTCCAAGCACCATAACCATATGTATTATACTGATTGTGGTAAAATTTTTATGCATCAAAAATGGTGTAAATGGGCTGGATGGTAGCTTATTCGATGATCAATGTTTTAACATGTTGCTTTTATTATATTTACCAGTAGTCGTTATCCAGGAGTTTTTGGCAAAAGGGGTGGTTCAAACGGTAATTGAACATGTCCTGGCCGGACGACGTGTAAAATTATGGGCTATTATTACAGCAGCATCTCTCTTTGGATTGGTGCATATAGAATTGTCTGTCATAATAGCAATCGCCAGTTTTTTATTTGGGATTTACTGGGGTGTCATATACATCAAAAGTAGAACACTGGTCGGCGTTTGTATTTCTCACTTCTTGATCGGGAACCTTGCTTATTTGCTTGGTTTTTGGAATTATCTTCTCAAAATATGAGATCTATCTCAGTTACTTGTTAAACTTGGTTATTTTATGCTGAAGAAAATTGTTGTATCTGCGTTCATATGGATTCACATCTCTTTCCTGACGGTAGTTCTATTTTTCATCATGCTCTTCGTTTCTGGCTTGACATTTTTCTTCGACAAAAAGCGCAAATTTTCGCATTCTCAATGCTTCTGGTGGTCGGACACAGTCCTTCGCACAAATCCGTTCTGGAAAGTCGATGTCAAAGGACTTGAACAGATCGATAAAAGCCGAACATATGTCATTGTTGCCAACCATCAGTCCATCGCGGACATTATCATTTTGTATCAAACCCACATGCAATTTAAATGGATTGCCAGGGATTCTCTGTTTCGTATTCCGTTTCTCGGATGGTGCATGCATTTGGCAAAGCACATCAAACTCGTTCGTGGCAGCTCGTCCAGCATACTCCATGTTTATCGAAATGCGGGCACTTGGCTTAAAGATGAGATGTCGATCTTGTTTTTCCCCGAAGGGATCAGGAGCAAAACTGGAGAGCTGGCAGAATTCCACAGTGGAGCTTTTAAACTCGCCATAAAGAAAGGGGTGGCCATTCTTCCCATCGCCATCAATGGAACTGCTAACGCCATACCCAAGGGGAAATTAATATTACCCCCCGATGCAAGCCTTTCCATGACGGTGCTACCGGCGATAGAGACAGAAGGACTTCACCCCCGTGACTGCACGTGCCTTATGGACACCACGAGAACGATGATTGAGAAGGCCTTGCAGCACAAGACTCCCAGATGCAAGAAAGGGGTCATCCATTAAAGGTTTTAAGTCAATAGATAAATCTCTCCTGTGCAAAAAATCTTAAATTTATTTTTTGAGTTATATAAATTACTATACCGCTCGGGATCAATTTTTTATTGCCTTCATGAAAACCCTCGCCTTTGGCGAGGGATCAATGAAGAGTAGTACCATCGGCACTAACGTTACCCTTGAAGCAACGCCCCTATGGGGCATGTTCAAGCCACCCGCTATGCGGGTGGTTGTTAACTTTCCACCAGTTGTTTCTTTTCTTTGAGTCAGGTGTTAACAATCCCGCTCAGTCAAACGAAAGAAGAACTTGCTCTCTAGTATAAGACGCATGTAAAGTTAAAGGTGATGTGGTCAAGTAAAAACAGACACGCCGTTAAGCGGCCAGTGATGAAATTCGTTTTTTCTCAAAATCATTTGGACTGTTGTACCCGATAAAGGAATGAAGCCGGCGGCTGTTATAGAACATTTC
>Ga0222635_1000623_pt1 | contig 12790 bp, 12 predicted proteins | sample AntAcemetagen139_FD_179809 | JGI IMG/M metagenome (GOLD analysis project Ga0222635, IMG submission 179809) | Saline water microbial communities from Ace Lake, Antarctica - #139 | ecosystem: Environmental > Aquatic > Non-marine Saline and Alkaline > Saline | place: Antarctica: Ace Lake...
AAATCTATGAATATAAAAATGGGAAATTCTCACTGCTCGACGTAGTTGATCTGAAAAAAAGATGGCCTGATAAATGGGCTAATGAATGGCTTGGATGGTAGTTAATGATTGACAATTGAAGATTGACTAATTAAAGATATAAAAAATTTTATTCAATTTACAATCGAAGTCGGAAAGTTATAGTGCCTACAAGGAGGTTTTTAGGCTTTGTCCAATGAGGAAATGATCTTAAAGATCAATAATATTGAAGTCAAGTACCACGAGGTAATTCTGGTAATAAAAGGGGTTTCCATTGAGGTTCCCAAGGGGGGGATTGTGGCCCTTTTGGGCGCTAATGGGGCCGGAAAGAGTACTACTTTAAAGGCGATCTCCGGTTTGTTGAAACACGAAGACGGCGAAGTGACCGATGGATCCATTGAATTCATGGGCGAGCGTATTGACAAGATAAAGGCCGAAAAGATTGCCAAAATGGGCATCGTTCAGGTTATTGAGGGGCGCAGGGTATTTGAGCACCTCACGGTAGAGCAGAACCTCAAGGTGGGCGCCCATATGAGAAAGTTCGGCCGGTCGGTCAAGGAAGGACTGGAGATGGTATACAACTACTTTCCTCGGCTAAAGGAAAAGCGTAACGAAATCGCCGGGTTTGTCAGTGGTGGAGAGCAGCAGATGACGGTTGTGGGACGCGCTCTGATGACCAGCCCCAAACTAATCCTTTTGGATGAGCCTTCCATGGGGTTGGCCCCGCTTCTTATCCATGAAATTTTTAATATTATTACAAAGCTTAACCAGGAGGAGCAGATATCGATCCTTCTGGTGGAACAAAATGCCAAGCTTGCCCTTAATGTTGCGCCCTATGCCTATGTGATGGAGAACGGTCGCATCGTCATGGACGACACCGCCGAGAAGCTTAGGGAAAATCCGGATATCAAGGATTTCTACCTGGGCATGACCGATATTGGTGGAAGAAAAAGTTTTCGGGATGTAAAGCACTATAAGCGAAGAAAAAGATGGCTTACCTAACCCTTTAATAGAATAAGGGAGGAATAAAATGCATAGAAAGTCAATTATACTTAACTGTTTGAGTATTGTTTCCATTGTTGCTCTGCTTGCGGGTTGCGCCGGAATGATGGCAAAACCCACACAAAAAAATTTCAAGGCGCCGGTGGTTACGTTAGACTCCATGGAAGTTGCCCATGCTTTTGGATACTGGTATTTCTCAAAGAAAGTTCAACCCACTAAAGGAACGCCGGACAACGTAGGGGCCCCCCTCAATCTGGAGTTTATCTTTAACGTTGAAAATCCAAATGAGTATCCGGTCAAAATGGAAAGTTTAAAGTTCACCATCGCTTTTGAAGAATTTGATTTGAACACGGTCAGTTCCACTGATACCATGTGGATTCCTGCCGGCAAGACAAACCAGTTGAGAGTGAATGCTCATTTTGATGTGAGACAGTCTTTGTTGAGTCTGCTGGTTACCGGCGGCTTTAAGCTGAAAGAAAAAGGAACCAATGCATGGGCTCAACTCGAAAAATGGTGGACGGAAATTCCTCAATATTCTGTTCCGGTTCATGTCAACGGCGGCGCTGCTGTTTTCAAAGCAGACGGCCTGACCCAGGTGTCTACTTTTGAAGCTACGTTTCCTTAATAAGTAAAACCTAAAATCTGCATTATCTCTTTCGAAAAAAATTAATGCAGATTTTAGGTTAAAATAGAATATAACCTCTTTAAAATTGCAGGTTGCGTGTTCCAACGACAAAAACATAGAACGCGTAACCTGTTATATCCTATAAGCGCTAAGTTATTTTTTTCATCCGAAGGACTGAAAAAGATGAACATCGAACATATTAAAAGATGAACGTCGAACATCGAACATCCAACATCGAATGATGAATGAAAGACAAAAACAAGGACAGGAGTTTCGGTAAAAAAACTAAGTATACATATTCTTAAATGCAGTATCGTATTAAAATTCGATAAGTTATAATCACCAGACGCGTAGGACACAAAGTGTTTGTTTTTCATTCGATTTTGGAATAATTTGAGGAGTGGAGCGACATCATTGTTCGATGTTGGACGTTCGATGTTCGACGTTCAGTCTGTTCGATCCGCCGGAGGCGGACAAGTGCTTGCTCGCCTGTGGCGAGTTGGACGTTCATCTTTCAAAACAACCCTGTACGGCATAAATGTAACCTATGAATGTTTAAAAAACAACTTAACGCTTATGCTGTTATCCTCCTGATGTTGTTAGGGTTAATTCGGTAGAGAAGTGACATATTAGAGGGTTGGTGTAATATGGGACTATACGATTTTACTTTTTATGATCTTATCCATCGTAATGCGGTAAGTTACAATGATGCTGAAGCATGGTTCGAAGCTGACGACAACCGGAGTGTAACATTTAACCGGTTTAAACATATGGTCGATCGCTTGGCCTTGGGTTTGCAGCGATCCGGCATTAAAAAAGGCGATCGCATCGGAGTGTTAGGAAAAAACAGCCTGGAACATTTTCTTCTTTACGGAGCGGCGGCGGCATTGGGGGCCATTATCCTGCCGATCAACTGGCGTCTTTCGGCGGATGAAATTATTTTTAACCTGAATGATGGTTCGCCTGCAGCTTTTTTTGTTGATACAGAGTTTCAGGAACTGGTCAATGGTATAAAGGGTAAACTTCCTTCAGTAAAAGATTATTACACTCTCAAGCCCGGAGACGGCGATTTTGTTGAGTTTGATTCTTTGATGAATAACCGGGGTGATTTTGAAGCGGCGGATGTTTCCAATGATGATGGATTTGTCATTATTCATACCGCGGCTGTGGCCGGAAGACCCAGGGGCGCGCTGCTCAGTCACGGCAATTTTTTATATGCCGGGTTGCATTTGAATTATTGCTTCAGTTTAACGTCGCAAGACGTGCATTTAAATCTTTTGCCCATGTTTCATGTGGGCGGCTTTTTTATGGCCACAAACAGTTTTCAAGCCGGTGCACTGAATGTGAACATGAGCAAATTTGATGCCCAAAAGGCGGTTGAACTTATCCAAGAAAAAAAAGTGTCTCTATTTTTTGATTTTTCGCCCATACTCGCCTCCATCCTCAAAGCGCATGAGCAAACCGGTAAAGATATTAAAAGCCTCAGGGCCGTGATGGGTCTGGACACACCGGAGACCATCGAAAAATATCAAAAAATCACCGGCGGAACCTTTTATTGCATTTACGGGCAGACAGAAACCACCGGATTGGTGACCCTGGGGCGTTATAATGACCGGCCCGGTTCCGCCGGCAAGATGATTTCGCTTGGAGAAGTAAGGGTTGTCGATGATTATGATCATCCGGTTCCCATGGGGCAGGTGGGTGAAATCACCATGAAGGGCCCTTTGATCTTCAAGGGATACTGGAATCTCCCGGAAGAAACGGCATACACATTCCGAGACGGCCGGCACCATACCGGAGATTTGGGTCGTTTTGATGAACATGGATTTTTATGGTTCTCAGGCCGTAAAGCCGAGAAGGAGCTTATCAAACCGGGGGGTGAAAACGTTTATCCCGCGGAGGTTGAAAAAGTGATTCTCCAGCATCCGTCCGTTGAAAAAGCTATTGTTTTCGGAGTCCCTGATCCCAAGTGGAAAGAAGGAATCAAGGCCGTCTGCCGGTTAAAAGCGGGTGAAACTATGAAGCCTCAAGCGCTTATAACGTTTGTGGGTGAACGTATGGCCAGCTACAAGAAACCCCAATATGTTGAATTTATAACTGATTTTCCCTGTCTGGAAGATGGGTCACCGGACAGGGCTAAAATAAAAGAGCTGTATGGAAGTTCATAGGAAATTTAATATTGTTGAATGCATCAACATTTCAGTATACTACCTATAATCAAACCTTTTTATTAAATGGATCAATCCGGCAGTCTTACAATGGTTCTTCCTTTATGCTTTCTTTGAAGGATGAGATCGATTCGTTGGTTCAGTCTTTCCAAGGGTATTTCAGTGGTTAATAGTTCCAGACGGTCCAGTTTCCAGTCACTGGCAATTTTATTCCAGACGTTCAGGCGGGTGGGCATGGGACAGTTCTGGGAATCGATTCCCATCAGGGTAACCCCCCGCAAGATAAAGGGATAGACATTCAACGGCAGATCATGGGACCCCACATTTCCACAACAGGTGACGGCGCCGCCGTGTTGCGTTGATTTAATGATGGTCGCCAGTATGTCACCGCCAACTGCATCAATGCCGCCGGCCCAAAGCTCTTTAAGGAGCGGTTTGCCGCTGGAATCCGCAGCTTGTTCAATACTGATGACCTCTTTGGCTCCAATTTCCAACAAAAACTCTTTTTCATCCACGACCCCGTTTACCGCTACAACCTCATAGCCGGCCTTGGCAAGTATGGAGACAGCAATACTTCCGACACCTCCGGTTGCCCCGGAGACCAGTATGCGTCCCATATCCGGGGTGATGCCGTAATCAACCAGTCTGTAAACCGAAAGGGCTGCCGTGAAACCCGCTGTACCGAATATCATGCTTTCTCGAGGGGTGAGATTCTCGGGCATCTTGACCACCCATTCCGCGGGGACGCGTATATATTGTCCGAACCCGCCGGATGTATTCATTCCGAGGTCATAGCTGGTTATGATCACCTTATCTCCGGATTGAAAATCCTTGTTCAGACTGCTAACCACGGTTCCTGCAGCGTCAATTCCAGGGGTGTGCGGATATTTCTTTGTAACTCCTCTATTACCTGTGGCAGAAAGAACGTCTTTGTAATTTAAGGAAGAGTACTGAACGTTGACGAGCACATCTCCATCTGGAAGGCTATCAAGATTTCTGTCCTTGATTTCCCTGATAAACTGATTGTTCTCTCCTTCTGTGACAACCATTGCCTGGAATGTATTTTGACTCATAGGGCTATCCTCCTTTTTTTGTCGTTTTGCATGTATAGTTTTAATCATAATACCTTTTTGAAAAAAATCAATTTTAAGAATACAAGTGGCAACTTTTTGACGTCAAAAAAGAATTATTGAATTGGCAGAGCCGGCCATACTTGCTATCGTGAATTTGAAAGCGGGCCTCAGGACTTATAACATGGATGGACACTAGTTAGAGGACAATTCCCGATAGGCCTCTTGTATTTCTTTAAAGCGTTCTTCCGCCAGTTTTTTGAATTCATCTCCCAAATGAAGCACTTTATCCGGATGGTATTTATTGGCGAGTTGCTTATAAGCTTTCTTAATTTCTTCCTGTGATGCATTCCCGGGGATATTCAATACCGTGTAAGGATCCTTTTGCGTATCGGCTTTTTTAAATCCCGAGTTCGTTCCAGGGGATTCTTTTTTGTTGGCCCCTTTATTTTGTTCGAAATATTGGCGGCGTTGTTGGTAAAAGCTCTGGGCGCCGGATTGTTTCTGGCGAAGATTTTGCACAAATCGCCACCCAAAGTACAGAACAATCAGGTCATCGAGCAACCCCCGCCATCCTAAAAAAAATTCGGGGAGAAGGTCATAGGGGCTTAACACATAAATCAAGCATAAAATTATTAGCAGAATTTTCATTATCAGCACTCTTTAATTTAACCTGGATCTTGGCTCGTTCTATCAGCGATTTCTATTTTTGTCCAACCCTAACTTAGCGAAAGTCGAGGATGTCCCAGATTTTAGGCATCAAGGGCGAAGTCGTAGTCGTCTACTGCGAGCCCTTGATAATGAAGAATATGGGGTATCATCGGCTTTCCCTAAGGGGTAAACAAAATGGGATTTTTTAATTAATTTATATCTCATTTGTAATAGAGCTATGAAAATGCAGTTGAATCTACTAAAATACATAATAAATCAAACACATAAAACATTTTTCCCATTTTGTTTACGATCATTTAGGGTCCAATTGTTTTGGTGTTGCTTATGAAAAATGCCACCAGGTACGCCGCAGCTGCACAAAGTATAATTATGGGAATTCCCAGACTGAGGGCAATTTGGGCGGATAGGATTGATGTCAGGACCGAAGCACATCCATTGGCTGTCCAGGCATATGCCCGCTGGGCAGGACAGTTTAACAGGTATCGCATACCCAGCGGAAAGGGAAGGCCTACCAGAAAACAAGGTAGGATTAGAAGCAGGATTGCTAAGGCATACTGTAAAATTTTGGAAAATCCAAGTATTCCACGGATCATCGGATCAAGACCCAAGAATACGAGGATAAGGACAGCGATTAGAGCTATCAGAACATTTCGGAGGCCTCCGGGACCTATTCGCTGGGAACAATAGCCCCCCATCCTGAGAAAATTAGGATTCCCGTGAGCACGACGGTGAAGCTGATAACCGGATCGCCGAAAATAAGGATGTATTTTTTGATGAAAAAGAGCTCTACAAACATGAAACCGGCGCCCACTGCCAAAAAATAGAGCATGTGAGAAATATTCGGTTTTTTGTCTTGTTTTTTGATGGTGAAAACAGGGAGCATTAAAAGGAAAATGGCGATGACCAGTGCCTGGAGAAAGACCACGCAAACAACAAGTTCTCCCGACATAAACAGGGAATAAAATCTGCTTCCCGTCATTTTATAAAGCGCTTTCAATTTGGACCATTTGAGAAACTTGCCGGGAAAAGGGCGACTGTCTGACTGAGGAGCAACGTCAAGAGGGTAAGTTTCAAAGTACGCTTTTTCTGTTTTAGACCGGTAGGCTTCTGCGAGACGGTTAAGTTCAGAAAAGTAATACGGTGCATCGAATATATTGAAGCGGTTTACCATTTCCTTTGTGATCCCCGGGAGAAAGACAAGATCAAAATTCATGTTTTGCGCGAAGTCTTTTAATGCGGCCATATCATTAAAGGGCTTCACAGAGACGACAAGGGTGAACGTGCTCCAGTTGCGGAGAATCGCTATGTGCTGTTCGGGGTTTTTGAATTCAAGGGATCTTAGACTTTCGTATGCTTCGGCCCAGAGACGGACGGAGTCTGCCGGAGGGAGCAGAAGCTTGCGTGCCATAATAAGGATGCCGTTTTTCGTGAGGTGATTGAGGTATTCTGAAAATGATTCGGTGGTAAATAGATATCCCTGGGTCAGAGCGTCTGAACCGGGAAGCGAACTCCCCCAGTTTTCAATATGTATGATATCATAATGGGTGTCAGACCGGGTCATAAATGATCTTGGGGTTTGGTTGACAACAGGAATATTGTAGTTTTTCCGGATCATATGGGCGATTTGGGGGTTTTGTTCGACGACGGTAATGTTAGGGGCTCCGGATGCCATGGCACAGGGGATACCCGATCCGCCGCCGTCCTGGATCAAGAGAATATGTTCAGGATTCCTGGCCAGCATGTATCCGGCGTAAGGGAGGGTGAATTTGGAGAACCATTCATCCTTTTGAAGGTGTGGTTTGTAAATAAAAAAAGGGGTGTCTCCGTCTTTGTAAATTGCCCGTTGCTCGGGCAGTGTGCCTTTAAATTTAAGGCTTAATCCGGGTGCAAACCGGATATAAGGGCTTTGAACGCTGTCGAATCTGCCCCCCAGACCGGTGACGGTTTCAAAGATTCGTGTGTCGGGGAACTTGAGGACCCGGCTGAGGTCTTTATATGGCGAGGGGGTGACTTTGATTCCTATACCGTCTCCCATTAAGACGAGCAGGCCTGTGATGAGAACGATTAAAAGAGCGGAGGCCCGAAGGGCGAATGGTTTTCCACGGGGAATGATTTTTGTTGTCGTATGTATTTTGCTCGCCGGTAGCCTTTCAAAAGGAATAATGATTAAGGGAATGAGGGCTGCGAGAATGATGAATCTCCCTTCGCCGAGCAAGGGAAGAAAAGGAACCGGGAGGATTGCTCCGCATGCCGAACCTGCCATACTCGCAAAATAAACAAAGCCGGTTTTTTCGGGGATAAACGCATAAGCAAGGGAGATGACGAGACCGGCAAAGAAGAACGGTAAGGCCAGAACAAGATAGGCCGTCAAAAGATAGAATATCTGGGCAGGTTCCAGGGGAAGTTTGAAGTAATCCAGTGGAATTCGATTCAAAACTATAAAAGAACCAATAGCGGTAACCGTATAGAGAAGGATGAAAATCTTGACCGGACCGCTGGCGGAAAGCCTTTGTTCCCAGTCTTTTTTGTATGTATCGATAATGTTTAGAAACGTTCCGGCGGCGGCGAATCCAAAGAGTGCGATGCTGATGACCATGAAGGACAGATGGTTCCACTGGCTGATGGAAAAGACCCGGGTAAGGAGGACTTCGAAGGCTATAGACGAAAGTGATAATAAGAAAACCGCAGTAAGTATCATGGGGAGCATTACCGATTTGTTAAAATGGTTTTCACACATTAACTTATTCATTTTTTGAGAGAAAGCCTTGCAATCAGGTTTCAGGTGTCAGGTTTCAGGTGTCAGGAGTAAGAAACGAATTAGCTGATACCTGAAACCAAAAAGTCTTGGATAGCAATTAACAAACTGGTAATGCACCCGTATCATGGGATATCATCTGTAATCGTCCGGTTTGGGTCAAGGGCATGGCCCGTCATGGGGACGAAAAGAACGCCGGTGATCTGCTTGACCGTGTATTGGTCGTCATTTTTTGTAACCAGGCTGAGATACTGATAGCTGAAGGGATTTCCGAGGGGAAGAATGAGTCGCCCGCCGTTTTTGAGTTGCTGTAAAAGTGGCGGAGGGATATGGTCGATGGACGCAGTGATCATAATACAGTCAAAGGGAGCTGCCTCAGGCCAGCCGAAGTAGCCGTCACCGTGGCGGGTTTTTATTTTTGAAAACCCGATTGACCGGAGTAGATTACTTGCCTTTTTGTATAGTTGTTCTTTGATTTCCATGGTGTAGACTTCTTTGACGATATTGGCAAGAATTGCAGCCTGGTAGCCTGAACCGGTCCCGATTTCGAGAATACATTCGTCTCCTTTAAGTTTCAGTGTTTCGGTCATCAGCGCCACTATATATGGCTGTGAAATGGTCTGGCCCTGGCCGATGGGAAGGGGGTGATCCGCGTAAGCCTGGGAAACGAGTTCTTCAGGTACGAAGCTGTGCCGGGGAACTTGGGTTATGGCGTTCAGTACTTTTTTATCTGATACGCCCCGTAAACGGATCTGCAATAAGGCCATTTTTTCCCTGGCCTTCTGATATTTGGGGGAATCTACCAGTACCTGGGCCATGAGCAATGCCGGAAAGACGTTGAGAATAAAAAAAGGAAGGAGTAATTTTTTCATGGCGGCAGTGTTGATTGGCAGAAGCAATCTTTGTCAGTAAGGATAAAGAACTCTGTAGATGATGACGCCAAGAATTGCCGCTGCCAATAAAATAGTGAAAATCATTTGGTCAATATCAAAATTTTTCATAAAAAACCCAGAATGATCCGGATTAATCTTCTTCGTCCAACCCAAATGCAGTGTGAAGAACCCGAACCGCAAGCTCGGTATATTTTTCTTCGATGGCACAGGAAATTCTGATTTCCGAGGTGCTGATCATTATTATATTAATGTTTTCTCTGGCCAGCGTGTTAAACATTATTGATGCGACTCCGGAGTGGTTTTTCATTCCAACGCCGATAACAGATACTTTTGCAATATTTTTATCGCCCAGGACGTCCGTTGCTCCGATTTCTTGGGCCACCTTTTGTTCGATTTCCATGGCCTCTTGAAAATCTTTTTTGGGGACCGTAAATGTGAGATCCGTTTGACCTTGGGCCCGTGTATTTTGAATAATCATATCCACAACAATACCCGCTTCGGCAATGGGTGAAAAAATTTTGGCCGCCACTCCGGGTTGGTCTTGAACCTTTTTAAGGGTGATGCGGGCTTGATCTTTATCGTGCGTAACAGCGGAAACAATAAGACTTTCCATGCCGGCGTCTTCACTAACAACCATGGTTCCTTCCTCCTCACTGAAAGATGATCTTACATGAACCGGGACATTATATTTTTTAGCAAATCCCACGGACCGGATCTGCAGAACTTTGGCGCCAAGACTGGCCATGTTCAGCATTTCATCATAGGAAATTTTATCAATCTTCCTTGCTTTTTCGCAGATATTGGGATCGGCGGAGTAGATACCATCTACATCGGTATAGATTTCGCAGAGATCCGCCTTCAAAGCTGAGGCGATGGCTACGGCGGTCGTGTCTGACCCTCCCCGCCCGAGGGTCGTAATGTTCCCTTTGATATCACACCCCTGAAATCCGGCCACTACAAGGATATTCCGTTTTTCGAGAAGGTCTTTAATATACTCGGTACCGATTTCAATAATTCGTGCATCACCAAAGGTGCAGTCTGTAACCACCTTGGCCTGGTGTCCCAGCATGGACAGGGCAGGGTAGTTCATGTCTGTTAAGGTTATTGCCAGAAGCGCTGCCGTTGTCTGTTCGCCGGTGGACAGAAGAACGTCGAGCTCACGTTTGCTTGGTGAGTTACTGATCTGGCTTGCCAGATCGATCAGGTCGTCTGTGACTCCGGCCATAGCCGACAGAATGACAACCACGTCATTGCCCTGATCATAGGTTTTTGCAACCCGTTTTGCGACATTGCGGATTCGTTCAAGATCAGCGACCGATGTGCCGCCGAATTTTTGTATAATTAGACTCACGTTATAAGCCTCTATGTTTAATGATAATCGTAATCATCTGGTTAAAAGTTTTCTGTGAATAACATCATCTTAAAAATTACATATAACTTAAAATTGTTCTTCAGTAAAGAAATAAAGGTGATAGATTAAGTAAAAATCCTGGCCCAGGACCAGGCTTTGGGTTACCCTTGGAAGGGGACATTTTACTGTTGAACGGGTTAAATCCGAAATTCGAATATCCAAATCCGAAACAATAATTAAATTCGAATGCTCAAAGGCTCAAAAAAGTCAAGAAAGTGTTCATTTCATAATTATTGACACACAAGTTGCCTTCCTCTATTATTTTTGTTCTAATAAAAAACTTTTATTGTTTCAATGTAAGAAAATCGAATAATTTTTCCGTCTATCAAACTTCATTCGGTTTCAAGTGAGACATAAGGAGGATCTGTTATGGCGCAATATGAGTTCTGGACACACGGTGTTAACGTGCAAATCGAATATCCTGACAGAATTACGGGGGGAACAGGAGACGATGTTGCAGAACCACGCCGCTCAGGCTGGGGAACTCTGGTTTATCAAAAGGAAAACACCACCAACTGGTTCCACTTTGCAATTCCGACTCCTGTTATTGTAAATAATCAAGAAGCCACCTTAAGATTCATTCGGCTTCGAGCGGAAATCAATGAAACCGCCCGAATTGACATGATCCACTTCCGCCATGACAACCGCATCATTTTATCCCGTGAGGTGAATATCACGAACCGTAGTGTTGACGAAACCATTCAAAGTCCAAAGACCCTCATACGAAGAAGCTTGGCTTTATGTGTCCATATCAGTTTTTTGTCCGGTGATACCCGGGGGATGGTTATTTTTAAAGGCGCAGGGGGTGCTTTTAATTTCTTTTAACAGAGCAGCCGCGTTGATTCCGTGTGCAGACATGTAAATTTCTCGAGAATGGTTATCTGATATTTTAAATGTTATTTTCACATGGTCAGGTAAACGTTCCTGTCGGATTTTGTCTGCCCATTCGATAGCCACAACATAGTTATCGCCAAATATATCGTAGAGACCGATATCTTCAACATCCACGGGATCTTCAAGGCGGTAGAGGTCAACATGAAAAAGGGGCTGTCTGCCCGGATATTCATTAATCATGGTGTAAGAAGGGCTGGTTATATAATACTCATTGGGCACTTCAAGACCTATGGCCAGCCCCTGCACAAAAGAAGTTTTTCCGCTTCCCAGATCGCCGATCAAGGCAAGAACAATTCCAACCTGCAGGCACGCACCTATTTTTTCCCCCAGATTTTTCGTTTCGTTAACCGAGTGAGTCGTTATTTTATAGTTACAAAGATCGGCCACGGTTCCTTTTTTATGCAAAATTATGTATTATGTTTATTTGGCCCTGAAAAACCTGGTTCCTTTGGGCCAGGTCAGAGATATATGGCTCTGCCTGAAGAAACGCCGTAAGAGTTTGAAGTGAACTAAAGCCCGCCCTGGTGCGACTCGTACATGTATATTGATATCGGCTATACATCATTGCAAACTTGCCTTTTTGAATATAGCGTATTGGTGATCGGTCTGGGCCAGGGTTAAGGAATTTTGTCAAATATATAAAATCAGCGGAGCGTAGCGACTCCATAACTTTAGGCACTTTAGATCACTTATCACTTTTAACTTGTCCGGCTTGTAGGGTGACAGACCCTTTTAGGGTCGAACCAAAGCCTGGTCCTTTGCTTACTATCCGGATGTGGTTGAAAACTACAGGCCTTTGATAAGTGCCGACATTTCTTTTACGGCCCTTTCCATCCCGACAAGCACTGCTCTTGAGACGATGCTGTGTCCGATGCTGAATTCGTCTATTTCACGAATACCTTTAAAAAACTTTATGGTGTTATAACACAATCCATGGCCGACATTGACACCCATTCTTAGTTTATGGGCGAGTTTGGCGGCATCCACAATATTTGAGAATGCCTGGTTTCTTTTGTGATGTGTTTTTGCTTCGCAGAAGGTTCCGGTATGGATTTCAATCATGGTCGTATCTATCTGGTGGGCCAGCTTTATCTGATCCGGATCCGGATCAATGAAGAGACTTACGGGGATACCGCTACTTTGCAAAGTGCCTACAGTTTCAGCAATTGCATTTTTATGAACAATTAGATCCAGTCCCCCTTCGGTAGTAAGCTCTTCACGCTTTTCCGGTACCAGGGTTACGAGATCGGGCTTAACTTCAAGAGCGATTCCAACCATTTCG
>Ga0222635_1000625_pt1 | contig 12749 bp, 14 predicted proteins | sample AntAcemetagen139_FD_179809 | JGI IMG/M metagenome (GOLD analysis project Ga0222635, IMG submission 179809) | Saline water microbial communities from Ace Lake, Antarctica - #139 | ecosystem: Environmental > Aquatic > Non-marine Saline and Alkaline > Saline | place: Antarctica: Ace Lake...
AATGAAACGGCAAGATATCATAAAAGCAGTTTTGAAGAAAAGAGATATCCGACTAGGAACAATTTCATTAAATCTTCAAAAATATGCTTTCTTCAAGCGAGTTGGACGAGCTATCTATGAATATGATGCTTCTTTAGACACAAGAAAACAAAAAAGACGAAGAGGATAGTTTTAATGAATTAACTTAGTTATTCATTAAGAGTGTGTTGGTTCTAGTTTTTTCCACTCGATTTCTCTGTTTCGGATTTTTGTAATTATTGTTTCATCCCTAAACTCGATTTCTCTTTCAATTTCTGAAACAACGCCACCATCTCCAACAAGATAATCATCTAAAACAGCTGAGACTTCTGTTTTTTGTATTACTTCCAATAGTTTTGAGACAAGTTCTTCAGGGTTATCTGAAAAAACCATTCTATCGGTAACTTCTCTCGAACAAAAAGATAGAATTTCATGAATGTGGTCGGCAACACCTCCACACCCAGTTAATATACCAAGAGGCTTTCCTTCATCGTAGGCGATGGTAAACTCATTTAAAGTTCCTGTCCCTCCAGGAAGAATAATAACTCCATGACAAGACCTAATATTCAAAATATCACGTTCCATTAGCCCAAGTCCTGTAAACATAATGTCATTATAATGCTCAATAGGAGATTGATACTTATTTATATGGGAACGAATTGAAATAGCAGGAGAAATCCCACAAACATGTCCATTATTATTAAAAGCACCCTTTGCTGCTTCGTCTGGCAATCCAGGGCAAGCTCCATTTACTAATGTGCAATTTTTATTAGCAATTGTTTGTCCAATTTTCAGAGCATGATTTACGGCTTTTTCGTTTCTCATAACATGCCCAGAAGCAGATCCCATAACACCGATACGAGGTTTTGCATCAGGAAGGACGTCGAATATGTTTCGTATTTTTTTATTCATGTTTATTTTGTGTTCTGTCCATTATAGCAAATTTTTGCCTATGAAACAAGCGTTGAATTATAATCATAAATACGCAGACAAATATTATAGCAAAATTAAATTTATTAAACTCTAGAAGGCTGTTATAGATAGCATGAAGACCCATTGCCAAGAACATTCCTAAAAACAGTTGTTCTTCGTGAAAAAGTGTACTTTCTTTTAAGTGTAATATTTGATGTAGTTTTTTTATGATAAAAGTTTGAGCCCCTTTAACCTTATTTTTATATATATCAGAAGCAAAATAGGCAATCCCGTAGAAGTATCCAAAAATACTAGAAAATATGACATGAGCTGCAACAGAAATAGTCGAACGCATAATTATTAGAAGATAGACATCATTCCCTAAAACATGTTTTCCACCAATTAAATCATGAAAATATAAAACATTTTCAGCGAAGGCAAAACCCAGTGCTACAATAATTGAAAACTCTAAAGCATCATCGACTGAGGTTATTTTGAACTCATCGGCAAATCTTAAAACAAGGTTTTTTACAAATTCTTCGAGCATTCCAACTACAAGGAAAAAATAGATTTTTTCATGTAAAGAAAAGGAAGAAAAGTAGGTATACAGTCCCAAAATAATACCTACAGATACAAAGAATATAGGTTCTTCCGCAATTCTAATAAACTTTTTTCTAAAGGTTTTGACGGTATTGTCTCCAGATAATATTTCTAAGAAAAACATTAAAAAAGCCACAAACAGAAATAACCCAAAAGAAACAAGAATATTTACCAAAATAAATGAAAATAACTTAGGAATAGATTGTATATGAACTAAGTCGGCGATAGAGGTAAATAAACTTAAATTTTCTAAGCTTAAAATAGCAACGCCCCAATAAGCTTCATACAATTTAATTGGTAAAATTGAAAGTATCCCTGCTAGAAAAGTCAGGGCAACATATGATTTTTTCTCTGGTTGTTTTCGTTGGAAAAACCATAGCCATCCCAATACTGGGAGCAAGGCAACCAAAATCATTCCAATGAAATGTAAAGACTCAGACATAAAATTTCATACTAAAATCTGCTTATTATAGCATGTTTATGCCTGAAATTCAAATTTATAAATCTTTTAAACTTTTTCCCAAAAGCATCTGATAATCTTCTGGTAATTGCCAAATTTGTCCTTTCTCTTCATCCGCAGGAGAAAGACCTAGTTCAGATCGAGCGCAAATCATTCCACGACTCTCTTCCCCCCTTATCTTTCGTACTCCAATTTCAAAATCTTCTGATAATTTTGCGCCAACTGTTGCCACAGCAACGGTGTCTCCTACTTTTAAATTTACACCGCCACATAAAACTTGCTCAACAACGCCAGGAGCAATCTCTGTTTTACTAACTTTTACTTTTGTTATTTTTGGATCAGAATGATCTGATAATTCTTGGACTTTTCCAATAACAATTTTTGAATCTAATTTCGATATAATGTCTAAATCTTTTTCTGTAAGATTTAAATCATTTTTAATATCAATTATTGAGTTGCAACTATTACCACCACAACAGTTAGAACTCTCACAAGTACTGTTTTTTCCGAATATGTTTTTTAGAAAATCAAACATTTTTAAATAAATTCTTATTAGGATACTGATAAATTGTATTTTTTTTTTATTTTTTTACAATGATGTCATCAATGTTTGTATATTAAAAAATATGTTTTTTAAAAAAGATAAGAAAACCGCTCCTATTGGAAAAGCCATAGTGACGAAAAAAGGCAAAAAAAGCCTTATTACAGGGATTATTGTAGGAGGGGCTGTTGGATCAGTGCTTTCTTTGCTTTTTGCGCCAAGAAAAGGGTCTGAAACAAGAGAAAAAGTCTACAAAACAAGTAAGGATTTATATAAAGACGGAAGAACAAAAGCTGAAACTTTTTTGGATAAATACAAAAATAAAGTGAAAGATGAGATTACGAAATAGTTTTGATCTTTTCTTTTTTTTGTCATTCTGAACTTCTCACACAAATAGCTGCAGTGAAGAATCTCTTAAAAATATAACAAGAGAGATCCTTAGTTCCTCAAGATGACAACTATTTGAGTTTAAACAATAACAACCTTTCCTACCTTTTTATCATGCTCTTCTGTTGGTATTTTTTCACATATAGCAAACTCTGGTAACACACAAATAGTCGGACAATCAATCTTGTCTAAAAATCGATCATAAAACCCACCTCCTTTGCCTAAACGATTACCATTTATGTCTGCCGCCACGGTTGGAATAAACACAATGTCGGGAGTGTTTTTAGGTGTTTTATCTGTTTTTATGGGCTCAAGTAAATCATATTTTCCTTTCACGAGATCTTTGTAGTTCTCTACTTGGTAAAATTTCATTTGCCCGTCTCCTGTAACTTTTGGAAAAAAGTACTTTTTTTTAGAAAAATTTTCCATTAATTTTTCTGTAAAATTGATTTCTCTATCCTTTTGTGGAGCGTAAATAAGGATGTTTTTAGCTTTTAAAAATTCTGATAATTTTTCGATTTTTTCCAATGATCTTTCTATAAAGTTGATCTCTTTTTTTTCTAGAACTTTTTCCCATTTTTGATAAATATCTTTTCGTAAAAAATATTTTTCCGCCATTGTAATATCCTGTTCTATCTGTGTATAAAGAGCATCTGCATTTTGAAACTTTTCAGTTGGACGAAGAAATTTTAGGATTTCTATTTCTAAGTTTTCTTCATAAATATCTTGATTGAAATTAAGCAAATGGACTTCACATGTTTGTTCTCGTCCAAATGTTTTTAGTTCGCCAAAGTGCAAAATACCATTATATCTTTTTTCTCTTACAAAAACTTCATTTGTAGTTTTATGTTTTACATAAACAAAATAAACACCTTCTGGTAGCGTTGGAATAGGTTTATCTATGGCAATATTTGCGGTAGCAATGCCAAATTTTGCTCCAACTTCTAGCCCCTTGATTACACGTCCTTTGAATTTAATATTTTTCATGTTTTTTCTTTGAAAACCTTAACAGATTTTTCCCTGTTAGAAACTTTATTTTTATTTTTTTAAATATAAGCTGGGGAGGCTTATTGATCATGTAATAAGTTATAGTCATGCTTGAATTACTTTTAATCGCTTTTCTAAGCAATAAATCAAATGATACTTTGTCTCAGCACAAAGTTGTAGATTTACCACAAATTGAGATACTTGAGCCTTCAAAAATTCCTTCAAAAGATACAGTAAAACTGTCTCCTAAGTTACTTGAGGATCCACAATTATCCATATTGGCAAAAGACTTAAATTCAAATAAAACACTTTTTGAAAAAAAATCATCACATAGCCAGAATATAGCTAGTCTTACAAAATTAATGACATTTTTGCTTATTTATGAAAATCATAGTTTGGATGAAATTGTAACAATAGACCCACAAGCAACTAAGATTTATGGAGCTCAAATAGAGCTTTATGCTTATGAAAAAATGAGTGTTAGAACATTACTTGAGGCAATTCTTATCCCTTCTGCAAACGATGGAGCGGTTGCTTTAGCTATTTTTAATGCGGGGAGTGAAGACCTTTTTGCTGAAAAAATGAATAAAAAAGCAGAAGAATTAGGATTAACGTCAGCAAAATTTTATAACGCTACCGGCCTTGATATGATACAAGACTGCGGGGTAAATGATAAAACTTGTGATTCACAGTTTTATGGTAATCAAATGTCAGCCGAAGATCTTATGATGCTTACTCGGATTTTGCTTAAAAATGATTTTTTCAAACAAACAGTAAGAAAAAAGAATTTTGAAGGTACTAGTAGTGATGGAAAATTCTTTCATGAAAAAGAATCGACAAATAAATTATTTGATACATTTATTGGCTCAAAAGGAATAAAAACAGGGTATACCGATCTTGCTGGGCAATGTTTCATAAATCTGTCAGAAAACAAAGCAGGTGACGAAATAATAACAATTATATTAGGATCCTCTGATCGGTTTGGAGAAACTGTAAATCTTATGAGTTGGATTTTAGATAGCTATGAGTGGAGGTAAACTATGTCACCGAATTTCCCCACCACCAAGACAAATCTTCCCATCTAAGCTATAAAAAACGATAGCTTGTCCTGGAGTGATTGCTCGTTGAGGTGTTTTGAAATTTACAATTACATTTTCTTTTCGACACTTAATATCACATTCTTGATAACCTTGTCGGTATCTAATCTTGCACAACAAATCTCCTGCTTCAAAAGGAGGTTTTCCTGCTACCCAATCCAATTTCTCCGCTTCAAGGTGGCTACTGAAAAGGTTAGGGTTATTGTCATCCTGACAAACAATAATCTGATTCTTTTCGATGTTTTTTGATAATACAAACCAAGGCGCTTCTTCATACCCACGAACCCCTCCAATGTTTAAATTTCGTCGCTGTCCTAGCGTATAGAAGGAAAGTCCGATATGTGTCCCAATTTTGTCGCCTTTTTCAGTAACAATATCACCGTGATCTTGGTGAAGATATTTTTTCAAAAAAGTCATATAATCGCGTTCTCCTACAAAACAAATTCCAGTTGAATCTTTTTTATTAGCATTTTGAAATTCTGCATCTTGTGCCATTTTGCGTATTTCCGGTTTAGGCAAATTGGCTAAAGGGAAAAGTGTTTTAGATAGTTGTTCTTGATTTAGCGTATACAAAAAATAAGTCTGATCTTTATTAGCATCTTTTGGTGTTTGTAGTTCGAATTTTTGAGTTTTTTTATTAAAAACGTTTCGAGCGTAATGGCCAGTTGCTACAAAGTCAGCTCCAAGTTTTTCGGCGTGATGGAGGAAACTTTTAAATTTGATAAATTTATTACACAAAATGTCCGGATTTGGAGTTCTAAATTTTTGATGTTGCTCCAAAAAATACTGGAAAACATTATCCCAATATTCTTTGGCAAAATTAACAGCATAAAAGGGGATTTTTAGTTTTGCGGCAACATTCCTGGCATCAATGGCATCAATTGCGGCAGGGCAAAACTTATCGTCTGTATCGTCCCAGTTTTTCATAAAAACACCAATCACATCATAACCTTGGTCTACTAAAATTTTTGCGGTTACCGCAGAGTCTACTCCTCCTGATAAACCAACTACTACTCGTTTATTTTTCATTTACATTATGTAAGGCAAAACTGACATTGCTAAAAATATAACAAGAAAAATTGCTGCGAATAATCTGATTCCGTTTTTTTTATTAAGTTTCATTAAGAACAATAAGTAATTATGAGTAATTAAAATATAATGATTTTATGAATTTTTAAAACTAATTTTTATTATCAATCTTTTATTCTTCAGTATTAATTGAAAATCCTTTGTCTGTATGAAAAAGTACAAAGTCAAAAAGAGAGCCAAGATTATTTTGCGAATAATCAAAACTAATATGTTTTTCTCTATTTCCAGCGCGTCCCATAGCATGAACATGTGTTTTATGCGGAGACATCTTTGAGGGACTTTTGAACTCAAAATTTAAGGCTTTGTTACTTAGATTCTGGACCGAAAAGAAACAAGTTTTTTTATCTGGTTTTACCCAAGAAGAAAAAAGATTATTGTTTTTATCGGGATGATTAAAAAAGTCTGAAAAATTAGCGCTGTCTTCTTGTCCAATCATGGAAATAGTTTTGGAAGAATCTTCTTTGTCTCTACACAAAATTTTCCATTGAAAAAGATGACCAGCGGGTTTAACCTCTAAATTAAAGGTATCAACAATTGTTGGTTCATATTCATTAGTCTTTTTTGTATCTTTTAGTAATCGAAATTTTTGTGATGCGTTTGGGCTTAAATCAAAACTAAATTCTGATAAACTATTTTCTATGTCTAGTGAAACTTTTGTATTTGTATCTATATTAATTTCAACATTATTCATATTTTGAACTGGATTAACATTTAAATCTAATAAAGCTTTTTCTATCCCAGATTCTGCAGCAAAATAAGCTTTTTCCGAAAGCATTAAATCCGCTGAAAATTCAACATCTTTTACCAAAATTTTAGCGGCCCCAATGCCAATAGTTAAGAGCATTGCCGCAACAACTACCGCAACAATTAGGGTTGATCCATTTTGTTTGGAGGTATTACTAATTTTAAAAAATTTCATTATTTTTGGTATTTACGAGAAGAAATAGTTGACCCTATTTCCAAAAAAATATTATCGTATTTTTTTGATTTTACTTTAAGTTTTATTGTTACTTTGGGCTGAATTTGTATTGAAAAATTAGTAATATCACTAAACGGATCTTCAGCAGGAGAAACAAAAAAGTAAACATATTCAACCTCAAAATCATCACTAAATAATTGATGATTATTCATAAACAAATTTGAGTTTTTTTGTTTAAATTTATATCCATTTTGTAAACAAAGACGATTTTGTGTTCCTGATGTTAGCGCTAAATTTTGGCAGATTGTTTCAGAGTCATGCTGATAAGCTCTATAATCAATAGAATGATTTTTTATTTTATCTGACATTCGTATCATCGCAAAACTCGTTTGTTTCTGCAATTCTCCAGCTATTTCATTTTTTTGATTTATCTGAATTAACAACCAGAAACTTCCTAAAACAAGGGTCAACAATAGCGCAGAAACAACCATTGAAACAACTACCTCTATCAATGTAAAAGCTTTATTTTTCATTATTTCCAATTAGTTAATATTTGTGACATGGAAACTTTTTGAGAGTTTTGCCTATTTTTCCAAGAAGTTTCACAAGTAAATTTTGCAGAATGCGCTTGTGGTTCCGAAATTGTTAATTTTCGGCTAAATATCGTATCTTTTCCTTTTTCGTGATTAAAAATTATATCGTCTTTTACAACAAAAGAACTTGGATCTTGTTCTAAGTTTATACCAAAATTCTGTCGACAATAAGTTTGTTTATTACCTAAAACACCTAGAGAACTTTCTAGGTTGGCTGAAATACGAAAGATAGAACCGTCTTGAATTTTTTCACTTGCATCTTCAAAAGCACAGCTCCAGGGAAGATTTTGTTTCCAGGCACTATCCCTCAAGTTCCTAGTTAACTCCATGCACTCTTGTGTCAGGTATGTTGCAGTTATTCTTTGTCTGTTTTCAGCAATAGACTGGGTCACTGTTATCATTAGATAGGTAGCACCAGAAAGACTTACTCCGAGTATTACCATTACAATTATAGATTCTATGAGGGTGAAGCCTTTATTTTTATTTTTCATTATCCTACAAGTCCAGAATTTTCATAAATTTTAAAACTTTTTTTGTTTCCATAGTCATCCTCCAAAATAACCTCCAAGACACCTTCTTCCTCAGTGTTACTGCTTAATCTCCCATTCCATGAAATATCTCCATGAGGAGGAAGAAAATAGATAAAAAACCCACCAGAAAGCATACTACTTGTTCCCTCTATTACATGTACGGTTCCAAGGAAAGGCTCATCGGTTGATACTTTTGTGGCTAAACAATCATCAGATAAGTTTAAAATTCCATTTTGCATACAAGCTTTATAGTCATAAGAAAATTTCTGAATTTTTTTGTTTGTGTATTCGGCTTCCAGGTCGTCTTGTCGCCCCCCAACGCCAACTCCGTAAATTCTAGACTTTGAACGACTTGAAGAAAACGCTTCAGAAAGTGCTACACGAAAATTTTGGACAGAATAATCTAAATCTTTTTTTCGTCTAAAATTCAAAAACGAAGGACCAATCATAGAGGCTAAGATAGCCAATATTATCATTACCACAATTAACTCAATTAAAGTAAATCCTTTGTTTTTTAGTTTTTTGTTTTGCATTTGCAGGTGAAATTGTAGCAAAAAAAAAATAATTACACCACCTTTGTTCCGATGCTCTCACCACAAACCACAGATTTTATATTATTTTCTTTCATTAACTGAAAAACAATAATTGTCATTTTGTTGTCTCGACATTGAGCAATTGCTGTTCCGTCCATGACACGAAGATTTTTCTCCAAAACTTCTTCAAATGAAACTTCTTCATAACGAGTTGCTGTTGAATCTTTTTTTGGATCAGCTGTATAAATTCCATCCACATTGGTTGCCTTAAGTAAAACATCACATTTAAGCTCTAGTGATCGCAGGGCTGCTGCTGAATCGGTTGTAAAGTACGGATTCCCAGTTCCAGCTGCACATATCACTATTCGTCCTTTTTTAAGATGTCTTTCTGCTCGTCTCCGGATATAAGATTCTGCTACTGAAGGTATTTCCAAGGCAGAACAAACTCTGGTATCGATATTAATTGCTTCAAATCTAGCTTGTAAGGCAATTGAATTCATAATTGTTCCCATCATACCGATATAGTCAGAAGAAACACGATCTATACCAAGTCCGTGATTTTGTGCTCCTCTCCAAATATTTCCGGCTCCTATTACAATTACAATCTCAATTCCCATATCATAAACTTTCTTTACCTCATCACAGATTTGATTCAAAACTTCATAATCCATCCCAAATTCCTTCTTTCCTAGTAAAGCTTCTCCAGAAAGCTTAAGCAGTATTCGATTGTATTTTTTATTCATCGCGAAATATTATATCTAATAATGGAAGTTAGGGAATAGAAAATATATAAAAAAAATCCCGCAGATGCGGGACCTTCCTCTCCTTGAATTTTTGTCTTTTTTAATATCGTGCGAAATGAGCAAAAGCTTTATTGGCTTGAGCCATTTTGTGTGAATCTTCTTTTTTACCAAAAGCAAATCCTGTTTCATTAGCAGAATCTAAAAGTTCTGTTGCAAGTCGCTTAAACATTGGCATTCCTTTTTTCTTACGAGCTCCTTGTAAAATCCATCGAATACTAAGACTTTGTTGTCGTTTTACTGTAACTTCGATTGGAATTTGATAAACAGCTCCTCCGATACGTTTTGCTCGAACCTCCATCATAGGAGTTGCATTTTTCATTGCCACTTCAAATGTTTTAGATGGATCACTTGCTCCTTTTCGACTCATCTCGTCAAAAGTATCTTTTAAAATTTTCTGTGCTATCGTTTTTTTACCATTTTTCAGAAGACAGTTAACAAACTTAACTTGAAGTGGGTCTGTAAATGAAAAGGGGTTAGTGTATTTAACTTTTTTTTGAGTTTTACCTCCATCTTTAGAATCTGTCGCTGACTTTTTTACAGGCGCCTTACCAGCTGGCGCTACTTTTTTTTCTGACATATTTTTAAATTATTTAAGTTGTTATTTCTTTGGTTTTTTTGTTCCATATCGAGAACGTCCTTGTTTTCGATTTTCTACACCTTGAGTATCAAGAGATCCTCTCACAATGTGATATCGAACACCAATAAGATCTTTCACTCGACCACCTCGCAAAAGAACCACAGAGTGCTCTTGTAAGTTATGGCCTTCACCCATAATATAAGCATTTACCTCATATCCATTAGTAAGTCGCACACGTGCGATTTTACGTAAGGCAGAGTTTGGTTTTTTTGGAGTAGTAGTTGTTACTTTTATACACACACCTCTCTTTTGCGGAGAAGGCAGATCTACCGTTTTGTTTCTCAAAGAGTTAAAAGTTGATTGCAACGCAGGTGAATTTGATTTTTTCACTTTGTTTTTTCTTGGTTTTCGAATCAATTGATTAATTGTAGGCATCTATTTAGTTTGTAATTAATATTTTTTTATAGTTTTTTTTAAGCTTTTACTTTTTCTCTAGTGTCTTTGTAATGCTTCCCAGCCGGGATAAGCCGACCGATAATAACGTTTTCCTTTAGTCCGTCAAGTTCATCTACTTTTCGTGTTGTAGAAGCTTCAACTAGAACTCGAATAGTTTCTTGGAATGAGGCCGCAGAAAGCCAAGAATCAGTCCACAATGCTATTCTTGTAAGTCCAAGTAATAGTCTTTCGAATCGAGCTGGATTTTGCTTTTTCTTTAAACTGTCATTTGCTAGTCCAACTTCGATAACATCTTTTATTTCTCCTGGTAGGAATTTTGTATCACCACCTTCTAATATACGAACTTTTGAAGCCATTTGTTTGGCAATAATTTCAATATGTTTTTCATTAATACGCTGTCCCTGAGAAGCATAAATGTATTGTACTTCGTATAAAATGTATTCTTGAACTCGTTCGATAGAAGTTAATTCCATTAATTCCCTTAGATCGATGTGTCCAATAGTTAATGGTGTTCCTTTTTTAATTTCTTCACCATCTTTTACCTTCATAGTCATCCGATGTGACACTTTATATGTTTTTTCTTGAGCCTGACCTTGCTTGATAACTATATAATCAGCATTTACATCAGCTACAACTCCCTCACATCGAGATTTTACTGTGTTTTTATCCTCAGTAGATCTAGCAATGATTTGTTTTTCTCTGATTTTATCACCTTTTTTGACTACAGCCTCCATAACAAGACCAAGACTATGTGAGTCTTTTTCTGCTTTTTTAGCTTTTATTTCAATTTTTGTGTCATTTTTTCCTTTTTTAATAGTAACAACACCATTTATTTCGGATAAAACAGCAGGAGCTTTTGGTGACCTAGCTTCAAATAATTCATCTACTCTAGTTAGACCTTGAGTAATAGATGCTCCTTCTGTTGCGACTCCTCCCATGTGGAATGTACGCATTGTAAGTTGTGTTCCAGGTTCTCCAATTGACTGAGCAGCAATGATTCCAACAGGAGTTCCCATTTCTGCTACCTTTTTATTTCCAAGATCGTGTCCATAACATTTTTGACAAACTCCACCAAGAGTTCGACAGTACATCACAGTTCTAACACTTATTTCTGTTACTTGATATTCTCGGATAATTTCAATTTGCTCATCTTCTATAACTGTTCCAGCGGAAATAATAGTTTTTTTACCATCTTTAACATCCTCTCCAGCAGTCAGTCCATAGACTCTTTTTTCAAAATCAAGTCCTAGATCAGAAGAATTTTGTCTAGTTATTGGTTTGAATATATCTGTACCACAGTCATTGTCTCGGATAATAATGTCTTGAACAGAATCAACTAATCGACGAGTAAGATATCCAGCTTCAGCTGTTTTTAGGGCTGTATCTGACTTACCTTTACGTCCACCATGTGTTGCAATAAAATATTCAAGAATAGTGAATCCTTCTTTAAGGTTAGACCGAATCGGTAATTCAATAGTTTTTCCTGAAGGACTAGCTACTAACCCTTTCATTCCTGCAATTTGTGTGATTTGTCCCCAGTTACCTCGGGCCCCAGAATCAACCATGTAATAAATATTATCACCATCTTTATATTCTTTAATCATCTCCGTTGTCACCTCTGTCTTAACTTTAGACCATAATGAAATCGTGTGATTATATCTTTCTTCGTCAGTAATGAGTCCGAATCGATATTCCTTATTAATTTTATTAATAATTGAATTTGCCTTATCAACAATTTTACCTTTTTTCTTAGGGGAATGTAGATCAAAAGCAGAGATAGAAATCCCAGATACTGTAGCATATTTAAATCCTAGATCCTTAATATCATCGGCAAGTTTAGCTGCGCGAGGTGTTCCGATTTTTTTAAATACTTCGTCTAATATATCTTTAAGTCCATTCTTTCCAAAAACTTCATTTCGATAATCAAATTCTTCTGGAAGAATCTCATTAAAAATAACACGTCCGACAGAAGTTTCCACCAAGTTTCCATCAATACGAACCTTTATAGGTGCTTGCAAGTGAATTTTCTCTGACTCATATGCCAAAATTGCTTCATTGCTATCAGGAAAGGCAAGGCCTTCTCCTTTTTTTCCTTCAAAGATTTTAGTTAAAAAATAACATCCCAGTACCATATCTTGAGAAGGACTCACGATTGGCTCTCCGGCTGATGGCTTAAGTAGGTTTTTTGAAGAACACATGATTTCTCGAGCTTCTTTTTGAGCAGGTGCTGATAGAGGTAGGTGCACG
>Ga0222635_1000634_pt1 | contig 12562 bp, 10 predicted proteins | sample AntAcemetagen139_FD_179809 | JGI IMG/M metagenome (GOLD analysis project Ga0222635, IMG submission 179809) | Saline water microbial communities from Ace Lake, Antarctica - #139 | ecosystem: Environmental > Aquatic > Non-marine Saline and Alkaline > Saline | place: Antarctica: Ace Lake...
CCGTTCTCAGCTCGCTTTCTCGGGAGCGCCGCAGACGCAGCGGTCGAGGTTGCGGAGCTTGATTTCAACGGCTTCTGCTGCCTTTAGGAGCGGGTAGCCAGTGGGAGGGCCGGTGAGAAGCGGATGAGTACCGAACTGCATGGTAAGCAGTTCGTTGATGGTCATTTTGCTCTCGATAATGACACCTATCACATTGATAAGCTCGCCTGCGCTAACTCCTCCGGTAACTGCGCCACCAAGCACAAGGCCACTTTCGCGGTTGACAATGAGTTTGACGAACTGAGCTGCGGTGCCGGGCATGGTTTTAGGGTGCTTATCAATGCCTTCGAACCCGGCCGAGATCACATCGAATCCGCGCTCACGGGCAAGGTCTTCCGTGACGCCTGCAGCTGCGAAAGTGATGCCGCCAATTGCGGTGGAGAAGATGGCAATGGTGCCGCCGAAGGTCCGCAGCCTTGAGAGGCCGAAAAGGTTCATGCCGGCAATGCGCGCTTCAGATACGGCGGTGGAGGCGAGCATGAGGCCCTTGACAATACGGGTAATAAAAGAGAATTTCTCGGCACAGTCGCCCACGGCGAACACATCCTTGTCGGCAGTACGCATGTATTCGTCAACCTTGATAGCGCCGAGCTCATTGAGCTTCATGCCGGACTTTTCAGCAAGGACAACATTGGGAGCGTATCCCATTGCAAGAATGACCGCATCGGCCTGAAGGCTATCGCCGCTTTCGAGCATGACGCGCTGGACGGCACTGCCGTCACCCTCAAGGGCGAGAACTTTTTCATTGGTTCTGAGGGTAACTCCGCGCTCTTTGAGAATCCCTTCAGCCTTAAGAGAAAGATCGCTATCGAAAGCGAGGCTGAGCACATGGGGGAGAACTTCGACCAGGGTGATCTGCTTGCCTTTTTTGATGAGTTCGTCGGCCATTTCAACACCGATGAAACCACCACCGATAATGACGATTTTTTCGCATGACTGAAGCTTCTGATGCACATCGGCCAGATAGTTACGGTCCTTGGGAATGGTGAAAACATTCTGAAGGTCGCACCCTTTGAGCCATCCGGGAACACGGGGCTGCGAGCCGGTTGCAATGACAACCTTATCGAACGAAATTTCCAAACCATTTGCTGTACGGGCGGTTTTCGATTCACGGTCGAGTGAGACCACCTCGTCAATAACCAGCTCAACACCAGCACCCTCAATGTGCGCATTAGGGATAACATTCTGCTCCACACCCGTCAGGGTGCCAAAAATATAGGGAATACCGCAGGGCACAACAGCCTCCTGCTCCTTGCGCACAATCATAAAACTTTTATCGGCATAAAACGCCTTGCCGGTTGTTGCCGCAGCTATACCTGCAGCGCTTCCACCTATAACCAGTACATCTACACTCTTCTTCATTATTATTTTTTTTACCTGTTTATTCTATTGTTGAAATATTAAAATTCTGCCCTTACCCTGCATCTGCGATACTGCGTACTGCTTCTCTGAACACACTGCATGCCGTTTCCATTCCCTCGGGGTTTTTACCACCGGCGGTGGCGAATTCAGCTTTACCTCCGCCACCGCCCTGAACGGCAACTGCCGCCTGGCGAACAAGCTTTCCGGCATCAATACCAAGTTCCTTCACCGCCCTGTCGGAAGCGAAAGCAGCGAGGGAAACTTTTCCCCCAGCTGCGCTGCAGAGCAGCCCTGCCGAGAGCGGGAACTTCTGGCGAAGCGCCTGAACCGCAAGACGGAGACCTTCGGCGTTCGCACCCTCAACAACACTGGCAATAATGCGGCAACCCTGCACTTCTTCCGAAGCGGCCGCATCGCTCTGAAGCTTTGCAAGCAGGGCGTCGGCCTTGAGATCCGAAAGCTGTTTTTCCAGACCTCTGCGCTCCTCAAGAATGGCTGCCACTTTTTCGGCAGTCGGCTCCTCGGCTTTCAGCTTGAGCAGCTGGCGCACATCGTGCAGTTCACGGTACTCGTTCCACATCAGTTCTTCGGCCGCACGGCCTGTCAGGGCCTCTATACGCCTGACCCCCGCAGCCACGGAGGATTCACCCACAATCTTGAAGAGCCCTATCTGGCCAACATTGTCAACATGAGTGCCACCGCAGAGCTCAACGGAAATTCCGGGAATTTCAACAACACGGACATGGTCGGCATATTTGTCGCCGAAAAATGCGAGCGCCCCTTTGGCTATGGCATCGTCATACGGAACATCGGCCAGTTTTTTGGTTGATTCAGCCTGACGGATGCACTCATTCACGGCTGCCTCAACAGCTTCAATCTCTGCTGGGGTAAGTTTGGAGAAGTGGCTGAAGTCAAACCGGATGCGCTCAGGATTGACAAGCGAGCCTTTCTGCTGCACATGCTGCCCGAGAGTGTGGCGAAGCACAGCGTGGAGCAGATGCGTTGCTGTGTGGTTCCGTTCGGTTGCCTGACGAAGCTTCCGGTTGACCGAGGCGTGCACCGGGCCAGGCCCGATGGCAATGTCGGCGGGGTCAGCCTCGCTGTCGCGGACATTGTCGAAAGCACGGGTAACCACATGAACAAACGAGTCGCCGTCTTTCTGCGTGTCAGTCACTTCAAGCCTGTATTCGCCGGTCTCTATCCAACCCCTGTCGCCGGTCTGTCCACCACTCTCGGCATAAAACGGGGTCCGGTCGAGCACGAGAAGAAGGTTCTTTTTACTCTTGGAAATACCAATGATGGATGCGTCTGATTCCAGCCCATCGTATCCGGTGAACTCGGTGGCATGAAGGTCAGCGAACCACTCCCACGATCCTTCTGCGGCACCGCCCTGCTGTTTCTCACGGCGGTCAAGTCGAGCCCGAGTTTTCTGTTCCTGCATGCAGCGCTCAAACCCTTCACCGTCAACCTGCAGGCCGGCGGATGAGGCCATAAGGCGGGTGAGGTCGAAAGGAAATCCGTAGGTGTCGTACAGCTTAAAGGTGTCTTCCCCCCCGAGATTGGCGTACCCTCCGGCACGGGCCTTTCCGACCAGTCCGTTAAAAATTTCAATGCCGCGGTCGAGCGTCACAAGAAAACTTTCCTCTTCAGCTTTAACAATACGCGCCACAGCGTCCTGACGGTCGCGAAGCTCGGGGAAAAAATCTCCCATGGAGTCGGCAATGGTTCCAACAAGGCGATGAAGAATCGGCTGATTGCAGCCAAGGTCCTTCGCGTAGCGAAGGGCGCGGCGAAGGATGCGGCGAAGCACATAACCACGCCCCTCGTTGGAGGGCATAGCGCCGTCCGACAGGGCGAACGACAGGGTTCTGGCATGGTCGGCAATCACCCGCATGGCAATATCCTTCGGGTCGTCCATTGAGGCGCCGTACACAACCCCTGTCAGCTCTGTGATAGTGTCGAAAAGGGGGCGAAAAACATCGGTGTCGTAGTTGGAGGACTTTCCCTGCATGACGGCGCATACCCGTTCAAACCCCATACCAGTATCAACATGGCGCTGGGGAAGGGGCTCAAGGCGGCCGTCCGCCTGACGGTCGTACTGAATAAAGACAAGGTTCCAGAGTTCAATAGCCCGTGGGTCGTCCGCATTCACAAGGGTGCGACCGGAACCATCGGGAGTAAGGTCGATATGGATTTCGGAACAGGGGCCGCAGGGGCCAGTTTCGCCCATCTCCCAAAAATTATCCTTGTCACCGAAACGGAGAATATGGTCAGGCCGGATGGAGGTTTTTTCCTCCCATATCCTGAAACTCTCGTCATCATCGTTATAGACTGTGGCATACAGGCGCTCTTCAGGGAGTTTCCAGACAACAGTCAGCAGCTCCCACGCCCAGGTGATGGCCTCCTCCTTGTAATAATCACCGAACGACCAGTTGCCGAGCATCTCGAAAAAGGTGTGGTGATAGGTGTCGCGGCCCACATCTTCAAGATCGTTGTGTTTGCCGGAAGCACGGATGCATTTCTGTGTATCGGCAGCACGGGTGTAAGGCCTGGTCCCCTTGGCGAGAAAAACATCCTTGAACTGGTTCATCCCCGCATTGGTAAAAAGCAAGGTGGGATCATCGGCCGGAATGACCGGCGCGGAACGGACGAGGGTATGGGATTTGCCAACAAAAAAGTCAAGGAAGGACTGGCGGATATCACTGGATTTCATAACAAAAATAAAGTCTTGTTGGATAGCCACGGAAACAGTAAAAGCCGCGGCATTCGCGCGAAAGTTACCCATTTGCACCCGTGTTGCCAACTATATTCCTATTGTTTTTCACTCCCGCAGCCCTTCAGGGCCGCACTCCGTAAATCCCGACCCGGAGAATAGCAACGGGTCGGGAATGGACCCATCTTCGGAGAAAAAGATTTATATTAAAACATTATGACTGCACAAATGAACCGGACGAAAGACACCGAACCTGCAACACAAGACGGAGAGAACGAATGAGCTGGGGAGTTGAAGATGAAGGCCGCCGCAAGGGGGTAAAAAAACTGATGGAGCTTTCCGAAAAGATCATGCGGGAGAACCCTAATCATGTCAATGAGGTTTCCAAAAGCGACAGCGGATGCTGGATGGAACAGATGTACGGAATGCAGCGATGCGACTTCTGCGACCTTGCCAACGACTGCCCCATCCGCGAAGAGAGTGAGTGGCAGGAGTACCTGAAAACCAACAACATTGTTGTTGAGAAAAGCAGTGGGGAAGCCCCAATGTGAATTTGGTTTCCCCGAAATTATCCCCTATATTTATTGTTCGTCTGTAGATCAAAAAGTTCGTTTTGCCATACGGTCTGCACTGTTTTCCCGCCTTAGCGCATCTTATCATCATGACAACAACCCAGGTGGCCGCCCGCAAAAAGACGGGGCACTCAGGGTGGGATGTTGTTGTTTATTAACCTTGAAACGAAATGACAGGGACTATGACCGACACAACAACGACAAACAGAGGGGTCAATGTAACGCCTAAAACCAGTGTGACGGTGCTTTTTGCCGGCGACTCGGGCGACGGCATGCAGCTGACCGGTACCCAGTTCGCCAATACGGTGGCGGTGTACGGCTCCGACCTTAATACCTTCCCGAACTTTCCTTCCGAAATCCGCGCCCCGGCCGGAACCATTTCTGGAGTTTCAGGCTTCCAGATGCAGTTTGGAAGTCAGTCGGTTTATACGCCCGGCGCGAAATTCGATGTGCTTATTGCCATGAATGCCGCGGCGCTTAAAGCAAATCTCAGCAAACTTCACCACGGCGGCATCATCATTGCCGACACAGACGGATTTGACGACAAGAACCTCCGCCTGTCGGGATATGGTGAAGGCAACAATCCGCTCGAAGACGGCACTGTTGCAGACTATACACTCTTCAATGTACCGGTTGTGTCCCTGACCCGTAAGGCTCTTGCCGATACCGGACTCAGCGTCAAAAATATCGACCGCTGCAAGAACATGTTCATTCTGGGCATTCTCTACTGGCTCTACAGCCTGCCCATCGATACCACAATCAAAACCCTGCAGGTCAAGTTCAAGAACAAGGCCGACATAGCCGATGCCAACATCAAGGCGGTCACCGCGGGTTATAATTTCGGCGACGAAACTGAAATGTTTGCCCAGTTCGGCCGTTTCTCGGTTGCACCGGCAGGCAAACAGCCAGGCACCTACCGCCGGGTCACCGGTAACGAGGCTGCTGCAATAGGGCTTGCTGCGGCGTCCAAAAAAGCGGGACTGAAACTCTTTTTAGGCTCCTACCCCATTACCCCGGCAACGGAAATTCTCCAGACGCTGGCCAACCTGAAAAAATGGGGCGTCAAAACCTTCCAGGCTGAAGATGAAATTGCCGGCGTGCTCTCGAGCATTGGTGCCTCATACGGCGGCGCTATGGCTGCCACCAGCACTTCAGGCCCGGGTCTTGCGCTCAAAAGCGAAGCGCTCGGCCTTGCGGTCATTATGGAGATTCCGCTCGTCGTCATTAATGTGCAGCGCGGTGGTCCCTCAACCGGCCTGCCGACCAAGCCGGAACAGTCTGACCTCTTTATTTCAATGTTCGGCCGTCACGGCGAAGCCCCAATGCCCATCATCTCGGCACACTCGCCCGTCGACTGCTTCTATGCCGCCTATGAGGCTGCAAAGCTCTCCGTTGAACACATGACCCCGGTCATCTGCCTGACAGACGGCTACCTGGCATTCAGCTCTGAACCGATGCTGATTCCCTCACCCGCAGAGCTCAGCAAAATCAAACCGGTGTTCGCCAAACCCAGAGCAGCGGATGACGCTCCCTACCTTCCCTACAAGCGCAACGAAATGGGCGTACGGGAGTGGGCGATTCCCGGAACCAAAGGACTTGAGCACCGTATTGGTGGTCTTGAAAAGGCGAATGAAACCGGCAATGTGTCACACGACCCGGCAAACCACGCCCTGATGACAAAGCTCCGTGCCGAAAAGGTGGAGAAGATTGCCGACTGTATACCGCTCCAGACACTCGATAACGGAACCGAAAAGGGCGACATTCTGGTTCTTGGATGGGGTTCAACCTACGGCGCCATCAAAATTGCGGTCGACCGCGCAATCAAGGCCGGGCACAGCGTCTCGCATGCACATGTCCGTTACCTGAACCCGTTCCCGAAAAACCTCGGAACAATGCTTGGCAACTACAAAAAGATCCTCATTCCTGAAAACAACTGCGGCCAGCTGCTGATGATGATCAGGGACCGCTACCTTATTGAGCCGGTTGCGTTCAACAAGGTTGAGGGGCTGCCGTTCAACGAGATGGAAATTGAAGCAAAAATCACCGATATCGTAAAGGAGCTCTAAACCATGACCGACACACTGACCAAACTGACGGCAAAAGATTTCACCTCGAACCAGGAGCCGAAATGGTGTGCTGGCTGCGGTGACCATGCCGTACTGCAGCAACTGAAAAGCGCTATGGCCGACCTTGAGCTCAAAACCGAAGATGTTGTGGTTGTATCCGGTATCGGATGCTCCTCGCGCCTTCCTTATTATGTGGCTACTTATGGCGTCCACGGCATCCATGGCAGAGCGCTGCCGGTGGCAAGCGGCCTGAAAGCCTCCCGCCCCGAACTCAGCGTATGGGTAGCAACGGGAGACGGCGACGCTCTCTCAATCGGCGGAAACCATTACATCCACACAATCCGCAGAAACCCGGACCTGAATGTCCTTCTCCTGAACAACGAGATTTACGGCCTCACCAAGGGGCAGTACTCCCCGACTTCCAAAATCGGACAGCGCACCGTCACCTCGCCAAATGGCGTTGTGGACTACCCGATGAACACCATTGCGCTGACCCTTGGAGCTGGAGGAACCTTTGTTGCCAGAGTTATGGACCGCGACGGCAAGTTCATGCGCGAAATTTTCAAACGCGCTGCCGAGCACAGGGGAACCTCGCTGGTGGAAATCTACCAGAACTGCCCCATTTTCAATGATGGAGCGTTCACCCCGTTCACCGACCGTGAGCGCAAGGCAGACACAACCATCTATCTGGAGCACGGAAAACCCCTCATCTTCGGCAAAGAGAACGACAAGGGCATCAAGCTCGACGGCTTCACCCCCGTTGTGGTTGACCTCAATGACCCGAAGGTATCGCGAGATGACCTCTGGATTCATGATGAGAATGATTTCATCAAGGCAAACATGCTTTCGCGCTTCTTTGACGACCCGGATGCAGAGGGCGATTATCTTCCGCGTCCCTTCGGGATTTTTTATGTCGAGGACCGCTTCACCTACGAAGACGCACTTACCGCACAGGTGGAAAAGGCTCAGGAAGGTGGCGAGGGAACTCTTGAGGCACTGCTTGCAGGCAACAGCACCTGGACCATCAAGTAAGTCTGTTGCTGAAAAGACCCAAACAGAAAAGCCGACTCGTAAGAGCCGGCTTTTCTGTTATAAACATAAATTTAAATGCTTTAGCCCTCTTCGTTCCAGACCCCCATGGAGGAGAATTTCTCAATTCGGCTGTTGACCAGTTCGTCCTGGGGAATGGGAAGAAGAGCGGAGAGCTCTTCAATGAGAATTTCCTTAAGGGTTTCCGCCATCGCTTCAGGAGCCGTATGAGCACCGCCCATGGGCTCGGGCACAATCCTATCGATAATGCCCTGGCTGAGAAGGTCAGGGGCGGTCAGCTGCAAAGCCTCTGCGGCCTGCTCTTTGTAGTTCCAGCTTCTCCAGAGAATGGAGGAACAGCTTTCAGGAGAAATGACGGAGTACCAGCTGTTTTCAGCCATCAGAATGCGGTCGCCAACACCAAGACCTATGGCGCCGCCGCTGGCACCTTCGCCAATGATAACGCAGATGACCGGAACGGTCAGCTTCGCCATTTCATAAAGGTTGCGGGCAATAGCTTCTGCCTGGCCGCGCTCTTCAGCCTCAATGCCGGGAAAAGCGCCGGGAGTATCAATAAGGGTGATGATGGGCTTCTGGAACTTCTCGGCGAGCTTCATAAGACGCAGGGCCTTGCGGTACCCCTCGGGCTGGGCCATGCCGAAGTTACGGTAGAGGTTCGACTTGGTATCGCGCCCTTTCTGGTGGCCAATAACCATGACCGGCTGTGAAAATCCCGATGCACGGTCTTCAATGCGGGCAAAGCCGCCAACAATCGCCTTGTCGTCGCTGAAGTGGCGGTCACCGGCGAGCTCAACAAAGTCACAGGTGATCATATAAATATAATCAAGCGTATAGGGTCGTTCCTGATGGCGTGCAAGCTGCACCTTCTGCCAACGGGTGAGGTTCCTGTATATAGACTGGCGCAGAGCCTCAACTTTTTTCTCAAGAGTCCCGATCTCTTTCTGCAGAGCCTCGGTTTCCTGGGGAGCCTGCTCACGCGAACTGCTTCTCAGGCACTGACGCATCTCGCCGAGCTTCACTTCAAGCTCAACGAGCGGTTTTTCGAAATCCAGTACGACTTTCGTGGCCATAGGTGATAATCAGATGGATAAATCTTCCGGGCGGGCAGAAAAAGCCCCTAAGCCAAAGATAAAAATAAGTCCACCAGGCTGAAGCCTGAATGGACTTATTAAATGCATAAAGCATTAACAGAGAAACCTACCGCTCTTATCCGGCCACTTCGTCTTTAAGCGCTTTTCCTGGCTTGAACTTCACAACTTTCTTGGCAGGAATGGTGATGGTCTTTCCTGTCTGGGGGTTACGGCCCTGGCGAGCAGCTCTGTCGCCCGTGGTGAATGTACCGAAACCAACAAGAGTAACATCTTCCCCAGATTTCAGTGTTGAGATCACAACATTGATGAAAGAGTTAACGGCTCGTTCTGCGTCAACTTTAGTCAGCTTTGCCTGGGCGGCAATTTTCTCTACAAGTTCTGCTTTAGACATATGACATATTTTTTTATTGAGATGAAACTCCATTCTATAGAAAGGTACTAATGGAATTAATTTAAACAGTACTTCTTAAAGATGCAATGCTTTTTTCTCCATAAAACCTCACTGGACGGCGATTTGAATTGGTCGAGAGCTATGTTATATTTATTTTTTACATGATTATATCAAAAATAAGTCCATGACTTCCATAAGCAATGTCTCCAAAGGCGCCATCATACGCTTCAAGGGAGAGCCCCATATCGTAGAAAGTCTTGTCCATCGCACACCTGGCAACCTCAGGGCCTTTTACCAGGCAAACATGAGAAACCTGAAAAGCGGACGAAATGTTGAATTCCGCTTCAGCGCCACAGAATCTGTCGATATCATCATCACCGAACGCAAAGAGTATCAGTACCTCTATATGGACGGGGCAGACTATGTTATGATGGACACTACCTCGTTCGACCAGATCAATGTGTCGGAAGCTGCAATCGGAAGCGGGTCACGATTCATCAAGGACGGCATTACCCTCATCATTGTCTTTTCCGACGACGGTGCAATTCTCAGCGTTGAACTTCCTACCTTTGTAGAGGTGGAAGTGACTGAAACCAGCCCGGCGTCTAAAGATGACAGAGCCACAAGCGGAACCAAACCCGCCGTTGTAGAAACCGGAGCCGAGGTCAATGTGCCAATGTTCATCCAGAATGGAAGCGTCATAAGGGTTGATACCCGCAACGGCGACTACATTGAGCGAGTAAAAAAGTAACCTCCCCGCACAAGCGGTATGCAAACGCATGTAACCCTTTAGTTTGAAAAACACTTATGAACCTCAACGAAATCAAGCAGCTTATTGACCTCGTCAATAGTTCTGATCTTCAGGAAACAATCATCGAAGAGGGCGAATTTAAAATCACCCTCCGCCGCTCACTCCCCTATGAAGCCGCTCCTATGGCCTTAACCCCCGCAGCTCCGGCCGTACCACAGGCTGCCGCGCCGGCACCTGCAGCAGTTTCTGCAGAGACAATTGTCACCGCTCAGGCTTCCGGACTGACTGATGTCTGCTCCCCGATTGTCGGCACCTTCTACCAGGCATCGTCCCCCGATGCCGCTCCTTTTGTAAGCGTTGGCGACAGCGTTAAAAAAGGTGATGTCCTCTGCATCATTGAAGCCATGAAACTCATGAATGAAATTGAGGCAGAAATCAGCGGAACCATTGCTGAAGTACTGGCGGAGAACGGTCAACCGATTGAATATGATCAGCCTCTGTTCCGCATCAAACCATAAACAATTTCACACACAACGACCTTGTTCAAGAAAATACTTGTCGCGAACCGGGGCGAAATCGCCCTGCGCATTATGCAGACCTGCCGTGAAATGGGCATCAGTACGGTTGCAGTTTATTCAACGGTCGATACAGAGTCCATTCATGTCCGCTACGCAGACGAAGCTGTATGCATCGGCCCGGCACTCTCAAAGGAGAGCTATCTCAACATTCCCCGACTGATTGCTGCGGCAGAGGTCACCAATGCCGACGCTATCCATCCCGGCTACGGATTTCTTGCCGAAAATGCCGAGTTTGCAGATGTCTGCGCATCGGCTGGTATCAAGTTCATCGGCCCCACGGCCGACATGATAAACCGGATGGGCGATAAAAACACCGCTAAAGCCACCATGATAGCAGCCGGAGTACCGGTTGTTCCCGGAAGCCCGGGTCTGGTGACCGACCTTAAAGCGGCGATTGAAACGGCCAACAAAACCGGCTACCCAGTCATCATCAAACCAACTGCCGGCGGCGGAGGTAAAGGAATGCGGGTTGTGCATGAAGAGAGCCAGATTGAAAAAGCACTCAACACCGCACGAAGCGAAGCTGAGCAGGCTTTTGGCAACAGTGGTGTTTACATTGAAAAGTTTCTGGAAAACCCGCGCCATGTTGAAATTCAGATTATGTCTGACCAGCACGGCAACACCATCCATCTCGGCGAGCGCGACTGCACGGTGCAGCGCCGCCACCAGAAACTCATTGAAGAGACCCCCTCTCCAGCCGTCAATGATGATCTGAGAAAGAAAATGGGAGATGCCGCTGTAGCCGCAGCAAGGGCAATCAACTATGAAGGTGCCGGCACCATCGAATTTCTGCTCGACCGCCAACAGAAGTTCTACTTCATGGAAATGAACACCCGCATACAGGTGGAGCATCCCGTGACCGAAGAGCGCTACGATGTAGACATTGTGAAGGAGCAGATTCTTGCTGCTGCGGGAGAATCACTTGAAGGACGGTCGTTTACTCCGAAAGGACACTCAATCGAGTGCCGCATCAACGCAGAAGATCCTGAGCATTCGTTCCGCCCTTCACCAGGGAAACTTCAAGTATTCCACACTCCTGGAGGCCACGGCGTACGGGTGGACTCGCACTGCTACGCCAGCTATGTGGTACCCTCCAACTACGATTCCATGATTGCCAAGCTGATTGTTACCGCACACACGCGCGAAGAGGCAATAGCCCGTATGTCGCGCGCACTTGACGAGTTCATTGTTGTGGGCATCAAAACCACCATCCCCTTCCAGAAACAGGTGATGCACGACAAGGTATTCCAGAGCGGAAATTTCGACACCGGCTTCCTCGACACCTTCCGGTTCGAGAAATAACAGCAAAAGAAAAGGCTCTCAGCAAGGAGAACCGACAACAGAAAAGGGCTGCCTCGAAAAGGCGGCCCTTTTCTCGTTTGAACCCGGCGTGAGGGGACGCTGTACACTTCGTACACTAATTCAAAACAGATACACTCTACGAACTGCGTCCCCAACTCAGGCAAACACACTCAGTCAAGAGTGCCCCCAACTCTAAGCCAAAGAAAAAGCAGCCCTTAGTTACTGAGAACGAGGGGCTGCTTTTTTCTTTTCGTGTCGTGCTGGGTGCCGGAAGCGTCAGGCTTCTTCGGTGACCGGCACTTCTGCTTCGGGCTCTCCGGTGAGCCGGAGGGCTTTGTATTTTTTGAGGCCAGTTCCGGCTGGAATCAGCTTGCCAACAATAACATTCTCCTTGAGGCCTGCGAGATGGTCAACCTTGCCGGCTACTGCGGCGTCGGTGAGCACTTTGGTGGTCTCCTGGAAGGATGCCGCGGAAATAACACTTTCGGTCTGCAGTGCGGCACTGGTAATACCGAGCAGTACGGGGTGTGAGGTTCCCTGCAGGGCCGGCTCGAATGCTATCATTTCCTTGCTGTTCTTGCGGAGTTCGCGGTTGAGCTTGGTAATGTCGCGCAGTTTCTGCAGCTGGTCGTCCTGAATCCTGGCTG
>Ga0222635_1000652_pt1 | contig 12163 bp, 7 predicted proteins | sample AntAcemetagen139_FD_179809 | JGI IMG/M metagenome (GOLD analysis project Ga0222635, IMG submission 179809) | Saline water microbial communities from Ace Lake, Antarctica - #139 | ecosystem: Environmental > Aquatic > Non-marine Saline and Alkaline > Saline | place: Antarctica: Ace Lake | collected...
TCCGTGGTTGTGCCGAGCATGGAGGGCACAAGGCCGGTCCTGGTGGAGATTCAGTCCCTGGTGAGTGAGAATAGCTTTGGCATACCGCGAAGGACGACTATCGGCGTGGATCACAACAGGGTGTCGCTCCTTGCGGCTGTGATGGAGAAGATATGCGGACTTCATCTGGGAAATCAGGACATATTCATTAATGTTGCCGGCGGCGTGAAACTGGACGAGCCGGCAGTGGATCTCGGCATAATATCCTCAATGATGTCAAGCTTTCTCGACAGGGCAATTGATTTCGGCACAGTAGTATGCGGTGAGGTCGGACTGACGGGAGAAGTGCGAGGTGTAGGCCGGATGGACGAGAGAATTAAAGAGGCTTCCCGGATGGGGTTCAGCCGCTGTGTTATGCCCGGTCGCATGACATCTGATGAAATTCTGCCGGATACGGGGATGGCGCGCATCAAAATCGACACTATAAAAAAACTGCAGGAGTATCTCTTTTAATCTGAAAAGCCTCGGAGGCGCGAAAGCTGACCCCGAAAATCAGTTATAAAAATCTGTTACAAAAATCTTGACAATCGATATCAAAAAAGATATTCAGTCCTTTTTGGTTAGCTCAAAGTGTCTTTGGGCCCATAGCTCAGCTGGAAGAGCCACCGGCTCATAACCGGTAGGTCCCTGGTTCGAACCCAGGTGGGCCCACCATTTTAAAAGGGATATGCAGAATATAGAAAAACACACATGGCGGCAGAAACGGTTAGATGATTTCTTTCAGGAAGTGCACCAGGATTTTGGTGCACTTTTTTTTTGCATGCCTGTCTGAAAGGGGAAGGTTTTTGAAAGAGCAGATACTGTTATTAGTTGAACTTCAAAATGTAGATAATGAGATGGAGGAACTGCTGCTAAAGAAGGTGGATTTGCCGGCAGGGATCGCCAGTCTTGATGAGGAACTGGAAGCAATTGCGGAAAAACTGAGGGAAGGTGAACAAAGACTGGATAATCTGAAGGCAGACCATAAGGCAAAAGAAACCATACTCAGAAATGGTATCGAGAATACGAAAAAGGCAAAAAGCCGCCTGCTTGAAGTCAAGACCAATAAAGAGTATGAAGCGACCTTGAAAGAAATTGACGTCATTAGTGAGAAAAGCAGCGAGATCGAGGATGCAATACTCCATTTGCTGGTGGAAATTGACAACGTCAGTGAAGAATTAAAGGCAAATGAGGCACAGGGCAAAACCCGCCGCGCCGGATGTGAAACCGGGAAGAAGAAACTGAAAAAGGAACTGGACTCCATCGGCGCCGCACTGGACGGGGTGCTGAAAAAACGCGAAGCCATAAGAAGTGAAATAAAGGCAAAGTTCCTCAAAAAATTTGATGCCTTAAAGAATCTGAAAAACGGACGAGCAGTTGTTCCTGTGTGGAAGGAGGTCTGCTACGGATGTCACATGAATATTCCTCCCCAGATGTATAACGAATTACAGAGGAATGAGAGCCTGATGTCATGTCCGCACTGTGAGAGGATGATATACTGGGAAAGCAGGGATGACGATGTCTGAAGAAAAAACAGTCAGCCTTTACACAGATGGGGCGTGTCGTGGCAATCCGGGAAATGGAGGAGCCGGGGCAGTAATATTCGATCATAAAGGACGCGAGGTGGCGTCTGCAAAAAGGTTTCTCGGTAAGTGCACAAATAATGAGGCGGAGTATGCCGCCCTCATACTGGGCCTGAAAGAAGCGCTTAAGTTGAAATATAAAGAAATCAGAATTTTTCTTGATTCAGAGCTGCTGGTACGGCAGATAGGCGGTGTGTACAGGGTTAAGAACAGCAGATTGAAGGAACTTATGAAGGATGTGAGAATACAACTTTCGATGTTTGATGGTTATTCAATAAAACACGTTCTAAGGACGCGGAATACAGTTGCCGACAGGCTGGCAAATGAGGCCATAGATGATGAGATTGACACCGCTTAAACACAGTAAACGGTTGCAGGATATGTTATAGTCAGCGAATGTCAGGGCAGGTTGGATGATCGCGGGTCCGCCGAAGGCGGACCGGAGGAAAGTCCGGGCTCCACAGGGCGGGATGGTCGCTAACAGCGACTGGGGGAGACCCTAAGGAAAGTGCCGCAGAAAATATACCGCCTCGATCTTTTCGGGGTAAGGGTGAAAAGGTGAGGTAAGAGCTCACCAGTTTTCCGGGTGACCGGAAAAGCTTGGTAAACCCCATCCGGAGCAAGACCAAATAGGGAAACGTTTGAGGACGGCCCGTCCGAAGTTTCCGGGTAGGTTGCTTGAGGCAGCAGGCAACTGTTGTCCCAGATGAATGATCATCACTCCTTCAGTGATACCTGAAGGAGGAACAGAACCCGGCTTACAGATCTACCCTGACGTACAAAAATGCAGTCAGCCCTGCAATTAGGTTGACTGCATTTTTCGCTTACAGATTGCTTTGGGCAGTCAGCAATCTGAACTTCCACTGTATCTTCTCACTTGACCCCTGGGGCATTTCAGACTGCTACTTACCAAGTCGCTTCTCGGTCTTTAATACGTTGAGTGTTGTTTCAATAACTGTATCTGAAATGAGAGAAATACTGTTGATGCCGCATTCAACGAGGAACTCCGCAAACTCGGGATAATCGCTTGGTGCCTGCCCGCAGATGCCGATCTTCTTGCCCATCTTGTTCGCCTTGGTTATTGCTTCCCGGATGAGGGTTGTAACTGCCTTATTCCGCTCGTCAAAGATGTGAGATATCAGGGCGGAATCTCTGTCAAGCCCCAGCGTGAGCTGTGTAAGATCGTTTGATCCGATGGAAAATCCGTCGAAGATCTCGCCGAATTCCTCAATAAGGATGACATTGCTCGGTATTTCGACCATCATATAGAGTTCGAGGCCGTTTTCTCCCTGGACAATGCCATTCTGTGCCAGGACATCAACAACTTTTTTTGCTTCATCTATCGTTCTGCAGAAGGGGACCATCAGTTTCACATTATTGAGGCCCATCTCATTTCGAACTTTTTTCATCGCCTTGCATTCGAGGACGAACCCGTCCCTGTAACGATCATCGTAATAGCGCGACGCGCCCCTGAATCCTATCATGGGATTTTCTTCATCTTCTTCAAAGAATTGCCCGCCGATCAGATTCGCGTATTCATTACTCTTGAAGTCGCTCATCCTGACAATTACATCATTGGGATAGAAGGCGGCGCCTATCTTTGCGACGCCCTGGGCCAGTTTATCGACGAAGAAATCGGCCTTGTTTTCATATCCCAGAGTGAGATTCTCTATTTGTTCTTTTGCCTTTGGGTCCTCAACCTTGTCAGGCTGTATCAGGGCCATCGGGTGTATCTGTATGAAATTGCTGATGATAAACTCCAGTCTTGCCAGTCCGACGCCGTCGTTGGGAATGGATGCAACGTCAAAGGCGATATCCGGATTGCCGACATTCATCATGATATCGGTTTTCGGACGTTCTATGCTCTCCAGATTGATTCTTTTGACATCATATTTCAGGATGCCCTCATAAACATTTCCTACTTCCCCTTCGGCGCATGACGCCGTTACCTCGCTGACGCCTTTCAGCTTTTCCGTTCCGTCTCCAGTGCCCACTATGCAGGGAACTCCCAGTTCTCTGCTGATAATAGCGGCGTGGCAGGTCCTGCCGCCCTTGTTTGTGATGATGGCGGAGGCAATCTTCATGATCGGTTCCCAGTCGGGATCTGTCATGTCGGTGATAAGGATTTCCCCCTTCTTGAAATCTTTAATATCATTGACGTTCGCTATGATATGCGCGGGTCCCGCGCCGATCCTTGAGCCCACAGCCGTTCCTGTAACGAGGAGATTTCCTGACTCAGAAAGCTTGTAACTTTCGAGGACATTTACATCTCTTTGAGACTGGACGGTTTCGGGTCGGGCCTGCAGGATAAACATCTCGCCGGTATTTCCGTCTTTCCCCCATTCGATATCCATGGGTTTGAAGAAGCCGGCCTTTTCCGAGTAATGGTCTTCTATGATGATGGTCCACCGTGCAAGGGTAAGTATCTCGTCCTCTGTGATACAGAATTGTTTCCTCTCGTCTTCCGCGACCGGAATAATCTCTACGGGGTCCTCTTTCCCGGATGCATAGACCATTTTTACTTCTTTTGTCCCGAGTTTTTTCTGGAGGATGGGCTTGTATCCTGTTTTGAGCGTAGGTTTGAACACATAAAACTCGTCGGGGTTGACTGTGCCCTGGACAACCAATTCGCCAAGGCCGTAAGACCCGGTGAGAAGGACGGCATCTCTGAATCCCGATTCCGTGTCGATCGAGAAGATAACGCCGGAGGCCGCAAGATCAGAACGCACCATTTTCTGGACCCCTATGGAGAGAGCGACCGACATATGGTCAAAGCCCTTGTCCTCCCGGTATGATATGGCCCTGTTGGTAAAGAGAGACGCGAAGCATCTCTTACATGCATCGATCAGGGCCGCTTCTCCCCTGATATTCAGGTATGTCTCCTGCTGCCCTGCAAAGCTCGCATCGGGCAAATCTTCGGCTGTTGCGGAACTTCGCACAGCCACGTCGGTATCTTTCTCATACTCCTCACAGAGTTTTTTATAGGCGCCAACAATCGCCCGGTTGAGGTCATCAGGAATCTCGGCGTTATAGATAAGAGCCCGGAGCTTTTCACCTTTTTCGCTAAGGTTATGCATGTCGTGCGTATCCAGATCAGAAAGAATGGCCGCCATCTCGTCAGCTATGCCGGCAGAATCGAGCAGGTATCTGTACGCGTAGGCGGTGACAGCGAAGCCGTCCGGTATGTTGACGCCTTTTGCGGTAAGCTCCCTGATCATTTCACCGAGAGACGCGTTCTTGCCTCCTACCTGGGGGATGTCATCCAGTTCTGTTTCATTAAACCACAGTACAAGTTTATCGGTTTTCATGCGATGCCTCCTCTATCGGGTACCGTATTTTTGAGAACAAATCTCTGTAACAAGTCTGTCTTTTTAAGTCAATCTCAAATTAAAATGAGATCACGTTCGATTTATTTGCAAATTTTATTTAAAGCCCCTGTCCCTCATAATATCTTCAGCGGCTTTAAGATCATCAAGAGTATTGATTCCCATGGCTTCGGAGGGGTCATCAATTATAAACGATCCGGCCTTGCGGTTTTCACGGCTGGCGATCTCGATGATGTCGGTAAAGTAATACTCGCCCTGGGCATTTTTATTGTCTATCTTTCTTACGGCTTCGAAAAGGAAGGTATTATCAGCGCAGTATATACCTGTGTTTATTTCCCTTATCGCCATTTCTTCCGTGCCGGCGTCACTTGCCTCGACGATTCTCAGGATCTCTCCTCCTTCATTCTTAACGACCCTTCCATAACTTCCGGGGTTATCGAGACGGGCGGTCATGACGGTTATGGCGGAGCCGCTTGACCGGTGGTTGTCGAGCAGGCCTTCAGTCGTGGAGGGAAGAAGAAGCGGCACGTCCCCGCAAAGTATAAGCGTATCTCCCTCGAAATCACGCAGGGCGTCCCCTGCCTGGAGCACCGCGTGGGCGGTGCCCATCTGCATTTCCTGAAAGGCATAGATAAGATCCCCGCCCTTCATGGTCTCTTCGACCAGATCCGACTGATGTCCTGTTACAACGACGGTTTTTTCTGAGCCGACGGACCGCGCGAGCTCGACGACATACCATAACATGGGTCTCCCGCAAATTGGGTGCAAAACCTTTGCCAGATCGGATTTCATCCTTGTACCCCTGCCGGCGGCAAGGATAACGGTTGCCAGAGCGCTATTATTCATATGCTTGCCTTTCTAATGGAGCAGGTTCATGCCGGGAGGAAGCACTACCAGTACTTCCCGGATCAGTTTCATGTCGGCATCCTCTATGACGAAAAGGATGGGGCCATACTTAAGGCTATCGCTTCTCACCGGGACTCTTCCCATTTTGTGTAATATAAATCCTCCAAGGGTTTCATAGTCCCCCTGCGGTATATCAACGGGTATCAGATTGCGCACGGTGTCTATCTTGGTCTGCGCGTTAAAGAGATATTTCCCGGTGCCTGCCTTCCGGTACAATACAGCGCCGTCACTGTGGTATTCATCCTCAATCTCACCTACAATTTCTTCCAGGATATCTTCAATGGTTACAATGCCAACGGCCCCACCATATTCGTCAACGATGACGGCCATGTGCTCTCTCTTTTTCTGCAATTCAAGAAAAAGCTCCTTAGCCGGTTTTGTTTCAGGGACGTACAGGACGTTTTTTCTCGTGCAGTTTTCAACGAGAATTTCATCCGGGGAGAGAAGATTCAGATCTTTTCTGTAGATCGCCTCCAGGATGTCAAAGGAATGCAGTATGCCGATAATGTCGAACACCTTTTCACTGTAAACGGGTATATGAGAGTAACCCTTTTCGGCGATGACCCGGGCAGCCTCTCTCAGGGTGGTATTAACCGACAATAGGGTCACATTGGATAGGGGAACCATAATCTGTTCCGCTGTGGAGTCGGAAAAGTCAAAGACCCGCTGTATCATTTCTTTTTCCGACTTCATTATGTCCCCACTGTTCTTCTCATCCTGCAGGAGAGACTCAAGCCCGTTTTTTGTTATATATGAAGAATACACGAGGTCTTTCTCTCTTGAGAATGCGTAAACCACTCTTCGAGAGATCCTGGACAGGACAAAGACAACAGGATAAAAAATCCATGAGGAAATCCATATGAACCAGGAAACTCTTGGGGCCAGAAGATCCGCGTGCTGCTGAAAGATGCTTTTTGGTATGACCTCGCCCACGATAAGGATGAGAGGTATCATGACTGCTATGGATAGCAGTGCGCCCATTTCGGGTCCGAAGAGGGATATGAACATGGCGGTGGTGATAGCGGTATTGCAGACGGCGCAAAGATTCGTGCCGGTCAGAGTCGCTGACAGAAACCATTCCGGTTTTTCCATCAGCTTCAACGCCATGGCCGCGGAACGTGAACCGGCCTTTGCCTTTTGTCTCACCATGTTGATGTCACAGGAGACCAGGGCGATTTCTCCTCCGGAGAATATTCCTTCGAGGAACAAAAGTATAACGACGGGGAAGAAAAACAGGAGATCAGGCATCGCGCGGGTCCTCCCTCTTCGTGACCCTTATGGTCAGTATCCGGGCCTTGGAAATTTTTTCCACCCTGAAGACGTAGTTATCCACGGACACCTCTTCACCCTCCGCGGGAAGTTTTCCAAACAGGTGAAACACAAAACCTCCCGCAGTGTCAAAGTCTTCCGTTGAGACAGGAATTTTCACAAGCCTGCCGAAGTCTTCGAGATCCATCATCCCTGAAACCATAAAAGCGTTTTCACTGATCCTGCGAAACATTTCACCTGTGTCTGCTTGATCATCATAAATATCCACGAAAAGATTCTGGAGGATATCGTTCAGGGTTACAAGTCCGGCCACACCCCCATACTCATCAACCACCATGGCCATCTGGAGTCTTCTTGCCTGAAAGTCCCGGAGCATCTCGTCCGCCCTTTTTTCCAGGGGAACAAAGAAGGGCTTTCTGAGAAGATGGTGCCAGTTGACATTCCTGCCCCCCCCCGCTATCTCGGCCAGCAGGTGTTTTGAGTGCAGAATGCCCAGGATATTGTCTTTGTCTGTTCCATAGACGGGTATTCTTGATGCGCGCTCCTTAATGATTTCCCGCTCCACCTCCTGTATATTCATGGACATCGGGAGACAGAACATGTCAACTCGCGGAATCATCATGTCCGATACTCTGGTGTCGGTAAGCTCAAAGACTCTGTGGATCAGGTCCTTCTGGGATTCATCGAGGGCTCCTTCCTGATGGCCCGCGTCAACCAGGGCCTTGAATTTGTCTTCGGTCAGAGACTTTTTCTCTGGTGAATTGCCCCTGCCGAAGAGTGATACAAATATGTCCGATATTTTTTCAAGAGACCAGGCCATTGGGCGCAGCAATCCGGAGATCAGGGCCAGCGGCAGTGCAACGGCGCTGGAAAACCGTATTGGATGGGTGACCGCAAAGGTCTTTGGTATCGCCTCGCAGAAGACAACGAGGGTGATGCTTGCGACGGCTATTGCCATCCATTTACCGTCGGTTCCAAAGAGATAGATAAAGACGGAAGTCGTCAGGGCGGCGATTGCGACATTAATGGATTCGTTACCTGCGATAATGGTGACAAGAAGTCTCCTGGGGCGTTTCAGCAGTTCCCTGACGGATGCTGAAAAGGGAATCTTTTCCTCCTTCATCTTGTAAAGATGCAGGGGAGTCAGGGAAAATACAGACGCCTCGGAACCCGAAAAGAATCCCGACAGGACGAGAAGGACAGCCAATAAGATCAGCTTAAAGATAAGGTCGTATTCCAATGGATTTAATAAACTTTCATAAATAGGATTAATCCGGGATTGCCACGTCGAAGAGTCACCTCCTTTCCGCACCGGAGGCAAAAGAAGAAGACAAGGCAATCGAACCTTTTAATTGTCTGTAGATTATCCTTACATTTAGAAAAAGTCAACATATCAGGAGGCCTTTGAGAAAGGAGATGATTGCGTGCGGGTGTGTTTGATGGTGTTAATTTATTGACAAAAATGGAGCTATGGGTAACAAACAGGGTAATCGTTGGTCGCGCGCAGCGTTGGAGAGAGCCAGATGGAAAAATTCAGGATCGTTTCAGGATTCAAACCTGAGGGGGATCAACCCCGGGCGATAGAAGGACTTGTGGAGGGTGTTGAGAACGGACTGAAACATCAGACACTCCTCGGGGTTACCGGCTCCGGCAAGACCTTTACTATCGCGAATGTTATCGAGGCGACGCAGAAGACTTCCCTGGTCATCGCCCACAACAAGACCCTGGCGGCGCAACTCTACAATGAGTTCATGACGCTTTTTCCGCATAACGCTGTTGAGTATTTTGTCAGTTATTACGACTATTACCAGCCCGAAGCCTACATGCCGACCACGGATACCTATATTGAGAAAGATTCCTCCATAAACGACAGGATAGACAAGATGCGCCATTCGGCCACCCGTTCGCTGCTCGAGAGGAGGGATGTGATAGTTGTGGCCAGTGTGTCATGCATATACGGGATAGGCGCGCCGGACAAATATGCCGACATGCAGATACTCCTCGAAGAAAATATGGAGGTCGGAAGAGACCATTTTCTTAGAAGACTGGTGGAGATACAGTATGAACGCAACGACATAGATTTTCATCGAGGCTCATTTCGCGTTCGTGGTGATGTGGTGGAGATATTTCCTTCATACGAAGAAGAACGGGCGATAAGGGTGGACTTTTTCGGGGATGTTATTGAATCCATATCTCTCGTGGATCCGCTCCGGGGAAAGATGATTAGCAGGCTCAGCAGGACCGCCATATACCCGTCAAGCCACTATGTGACCACGAGGGACACCCTGGCAAAGGCCATCGTCGCGATAAGGGACGAACTGGCGTCGCGTCTTGACGACCTGAAATCCCGGGACAGACTCCTCGAGGCGCAGCGCCTTGAACAGAGGACGATGTTCGACCTCGAGATGATGGAGGAGATGGGATACTGCCAGGGTATAGAAAATTATTCCCGCCACCTTACGGGGCGCGCGTCTGGAGAAGCTCCTCCCACACTGATGGAGTACCTGCCCGGAGATGCCCTTGTGATTATTGATGAGAGTCACGCGACGGTTCCCCAGATAAACGCCATGTACAAGGGGGACAGATCCCGGAAGGAAACCCTTATAGAATATGGATTCCGGCTGCCCTCCGCCCTTGATAACAGGCCCCTCACCTTCACAGAGTTTGAGGCATTTGGGAACCAGAGGCTATACATATCAGCCACCCCGGCGGATTATGAGCTGAAAAAATCGGGCGGGGTAACAGTGGAGCAGATAATACGCCCCACCGGACTTATGGACCCGGAGATTGTGATCCGACCGGTAGCCGGCCAGGTGGATGATCTGTTCGGCGAGATCAACAAGAGGGCCGGACAGGGGGATCGCGTACTCGTAACCACGCTGACAAAGAGGATGGCGGAGAATCTCACGGAGCATTATCACGATCTCGGAATGAAGGTGGCGTACCTGCACTCTGACATCAAGACCCTCGACCGGGTCGCGATTATCAGGGATCTCAGGCTGGGCAGGTATGACGCTCTCATAGGGATAAATCTGCTCAGAGAAGGGCTCGATATCCCGGAGGTTTCCCTCGTAGCGATCCTTGACGCGGACAAGGAGGGATTCCTGCGTTCAGAGCGAGCGCTTATACAGACGAGCGGACGGACGGCGAGAAACGTAAAAGGCCAGGTCGTAATGTACGCGGACAGGATAACGGGGGCAATCCAGGCATGTCTTGATGAGACCAGGAGAAGACGGCGGATACAAAAGCAGTTTAATGAGGAAAACAATATCACCCCGGAATCCGTCAAAAAAGAGATAACCGATATCCTGGGCTCCGTCTATGAAGCGGATTATGTTACTGTCAGCGTCGAGGAGAAGCTGGAGGCGTATATGTCCGGAGATGTTCCCGCCATGATAAAAAAGCTCAAAGCAGAGATGAAGCGGGCGGCCAAGGACCTCGATTTTGAAAGAGCGGCAAAGATCAGAGACGAGATCAGTGAACTGTCGAGGATAGAGACGGAGATCGGTTTGTGGAAATAAGGAACCAGCCGTACCCGGGTGAGATGATGCTGCAGGAAAAGATAAAAACAGCCCCCGGTTGCCCGGGTGTTTATCTCATGAAGGACAGGGATGGCAGGGTCATCTACGTCGGAAAGGCAAAGAATCTTCATGCCCGGGTGCGTTCATATTTCGGGGGAACGGATTCAAGGAGGATGATTCCTTTTCTGGTTTCCAGGATAAAGGATGTGGAATTTATCGTCACCGATACGGAAAAGGAGGCGCTGATCCTTGAAAACAGCCTGATAAAAAAGCACAGGCCGAGGTACAATATCAACCTGAGAGATGACAAAAATTTTTACAGCATAAGGATAGACACAGCGGAAGCCTTCCCCCGCTTCGAGCTGGTGAGACGCGTGAAAAAGGACGGGGCCAGATATTTCGGGCCATATTCATCGAGCACTTCGGTGAAGGAGACGTTTTATTATCTGCACCGCATATTTCCCCTCCGGACATGCCGGGACCTGGAATTCAAGACGAGAAAGAGACCCTGCATGGAGTTTCAGATAAAGAGGTGTCTCGCCCCCTGCTGCGGCCTTGTTGCAGATAGAGATTACCGGAAGATTGTGGAAGATGCGGTTCTTTTTATAGAAGGGCGCGCCGGAAAACTTGCGCGGCAGCTGCGGTCGCAAATGGACAGGGCAGCGGAAGGGTTGGATTTTGAGGAAGCGGCACGGATAAGAGACAGGATCGGCGCGATTGAGACAACACTGGAAAGGCAGCGGATGGTGTCCGCGTCCTTCAAAGATCAGGATGTCTTCGGTATTTACAGGGAGGGGAACAGGATTCAGGTCTACGCCATCCATGTAAGAAGTGGGGCAGTAATCGGGCAGAGGAGGTTTCCCCCCCTGAAAACAGAAATGGAATCGTCCGGGGCGCTGTCGTCCCTTCTGAAGCAATACTACAACGCGGGCGTAACCGTGCCCGGTGAGATTATCGTTCCCGAACATATGGAAGACGCGCGGATCATCGAACAATGGCTCGCGGAAAAGAGAGGAGGAAAGGTCTCGGTTGTCGTCCCACGAAGGGGGGACAGAAGGGCGCTCCTCGCGATGGCGCAGTCCAACGCCGAGGCCGCGTTGATGGCTGAGAAAAAACTGGAGGCGGATAATGAAGGAACCCTTGAGACTCTCGCGGAATGCCTCCTGCTGAAAAAGATGCCATGCCGGATAGAGTGTTTTGACATATCCAATATCGGCGGAAAATACGCAGTCGGCTCAATGGTTTCCTTCAGCCGGGGTGTTCCGGAGAAATCTCGCTACAGGCGATTCAGGATAAGGACAAAGGAAGATGCCGACGACTACGGGATGATGCGCGAGGTGCTGGAAAGACGTTACAGCGGGAAAGGAGACATCCCCGATCTGATCGTTGTCGACGGAGGAAAGGGGCAGCTTGGCGTCGCCCTTTCCGTGCTTCGCGGACTGGGGCTGGAAGAAGTGGATGTCGTCGGTCTCGCGAAGGAATCGAGCGCGCTCCCGACAGGAGGGGCATCCGCGGTTTCCCGGGATCGGGACAGGGCGTA
>Ga0222635_1000668_pt1 | contig 11901 bp, 9 predicted proteins | sample AntAcemetagen139_FD_179809 | JGI IMG/M metagenome (GOLD analysis project Ga0222635, IMG submission 179809) | Saline water microbial communities from Ace Lake, Antarctica - #139 | ecosystem: Environmental > Aquatic > Non-marine Saline and Alkaline > Saline | place: Antarctica: Ace Lake | collected...
AAATCCCATCAGGTGAATTAAAATGTCAGTTCTCGTATGGATTCTTTACGATATTTCTGATGACAAAGCCCGCGGCAAGATTGCCAAACAGTGCAAGCGATACGGCCTGGAACGCGTCCAGAAAAGCGCCTTCCTGGGAAAACTCAAGATGAACCGATTCGATGAACTCGCCGCCTATTGCGAAGACCTGATCGACAACGAAACTGACAAGGTTTATCTCTTCCCCTTCTGCCAGGACGATTTCAGGAAGATCAGGGTCCTGGGCCAGGGGTTTGACAAAAAACTGGTGAATGACGAGCTGCTATCGAAGTTCTTTTAAAAAATCTGTTGGCTTTGACCTTATCTGTCAAAAAACGGTGACAGATGAAATTGACATGTTTCATTTAAAGCAAGTTGCATATAGTACTATATGCAACTTCTGAGCTCCTCCCATTTTCTAAAGGAGATTTAGAAGGCATTTTATACAATGCAAATCAAATGGGCGGTCGTAGAGATTTTGAGAATATATAAATGAATTCGCTTTACATATACATTCAAGATTGTGGTCGAAAGTGAGGAATAAAATGCTTGATAGCATGAGAACGTTGGCATTGGATTATCTGTTTCAAGAGTTAGACGGGGGGTATCCTCCAGACAATCTTGATAGCTGGTATCAAGATTTGAGGGCTAATACTCCAGAAAAACTGTTTCGATTTTTAGTTGAAGATACAGAGAAAATCGAAAAACTTTTTGTTGTTAAACAGTCTAACGAAAAAGGTGTTGCTGAATTGTTTGTCAGGGAAATAACTCCGGAAATATCTCCATATTTGCCTTTTATCAAACCATCCGGTGCGCAGGGTGCTCAAGTAGGACCAGTTATTAAACGAAGTTACACGAGAGTAAAAGGCGGTGGTCCATCTCGTAAAATATTGAACACAACGATGAACTATTTCAGAGACCTTGCTAAATTTGGAGAATTCGGGTCTTTCTATTTTGAAGAAATAGTTGATATATTAGAATCCCCCATGATCAAACTCCAAGATGGATCCATTATGGATTGGAAGGATAGCGGCTATGATTCGCTGTTGGAATGTGTAGTCCAAGAGATTGGACCCGTGCAAGGCACATCGCTGATTGCAGTACAAGATAAGATGGGAAATTTCCCTGGTCAACGCGCTGAATATCTCGAGTATCTTTTCACGGAGAAACTTGCGGGCGACCGTTATCTAACTCAGGCGGTAAAAGCCAAAGGAGAGAGAACATGTCCACTCTGTGGGAGAGTGAACGTGCCTATTTTCCCCAATGCCTTAAAAGGGGCGGGAATCAATTTAAGCAACATGGACCGCGAAGGCGCTTTTCCTGGTGTTGATTTGTCCCAAGCATGGAAGGGATATGCTCTTTGTGCACAATGCGCTGACCTTCTTTATGTTTACAAAAACCATGTATTGAAAAAAACTGGGCCGAAAAAGGACAGGATACCTTTTTCTGCAAGGATTGCCGGTGAATCTGCACTCATTATTCCATTTTCTACCATGAATGCAGGTGCGCGTCAGGACCTGCTAAGAAAAGTAGTCAAATTTATCAGAAATATTTCAACAGATGTAGAGGCCGATGAAGAAACACTGCTGGATATCTTAAAAGGTGAAAAAGAGGTTATGAATCTCACTTTTGTGTGGGCTGATATTGGCCAGAATCTTGAAAATGTGACGGGTATATTGACAGATGTCCCACCTACCCGACTCAGAGAACTTTCCGAGATCAACGAAAATTCCAAAAGCTGGAAGCATCCCCTTTTCCCTGAAATTGCATTAGCAAGCGGCAGATTCGATTTAAGGGCGGATCTTTCATTGAAAGCGTTATCCCCTCTATTTTACAGACCTGGCGGGGAAAAGGTTCAGAATGCCAACAACAGCAAAAGATTATTTCAGCTTAAACGAACAATCGCTGCTGCGGTGTATCATAAAACACAGATACAATCTCAGCGTTTTTGGGATGAGATAGTAACTACGGCCCGCTGGTATTGGCTGCAAGTTATAGAGGATAATAATACTTACAGCCTTTTGTATGAAGGAAAGGGCAAGAAGGGTCCCTACCTTACGACAGCGGGTTGGATAAGACACGTAACTTGGTGGATTTATTATTTTAGACACTTGGAGGTGTTGGAAATGAATGATTACTTTTTGGAACCTGAAATGGTATCGCTGAAGCCTTATTTTGGGCCGGAAAGCGGCATCAATTCACCGGAAAAGGCTTATGCTTTTTTATTGGGAGCTCTTTATGGCAGGTTACTTGAAATTCAAGGGGGTAAGGGTGTCAATGTGGGAGCTAACGCACTCACATGGCTCAAGAGACTGACGCTCAAAGGAAAAGATTTACCCGAACTTTATGTTAAGATTCGGGAAAAACTGCTTGCCTATGAAGCGGAAAAAAGCCAGAAGCTTAGGGATTTGATTAATGAAATTGGCGTAATAGGCGTTAAATTAGGAGATCCCATTGAGCTGAGCCAGACCCAAACTAATTACTATCTATTATTAGGGCAATCCATGACAAAAACAATACTCAAGAAGGAAGAATAGGGGGAATTAAAAATGAAAGAAGATGAAAATATCCTTTCCGGGCGACGTGAATTTCTGTTTCTGTATGACATCAAAATGGGGAATCCCAACGGTGACCCTGATGAAAACCGGCCGAGGGTCTTGCCTGACGGAACACACTATGTAACAGATGTACGGCTAAAACGCTTTGTTCGGGATTTTTTTAAGAGTCAGGGAAATGATATCCTTGTTGACAATATTGAAGGTCGCACAACTAACCTTACCGGCAGAGTTGTACATTATCTGCAAAGCAACAATATAGATGTGGCTGCGGGGAAAGAAATTGTAAATATCCTCTTAGATAAATTTATCGATGCGCGGCTATTCGGCAGTGCATTAGCTTTTAAAACCGGAGACATCAAAGATAAAGAGATAAAAGAACAAGTGGAAGCTTGGGAATCCATACCTAAAACCCTAACGGGGGCCGTTCAAATAAACATGGGCGAAGTGCTTCATCAGGCAGAAGAGGTGGATATTCACGGAACATCTATCTTTGCAAGCGGCGAAGAAAAAACTCAGGGGACTTTTACAACTTATTTTGGACTGCGGTATGCGTTAATTGGATTCTCGGGTATCGCAAACGAGCATTCGGCCAAGATTTCCAGACTTTCAGATGATGATTATGAGCTATTTCTAAAGGCCATGTGGCATGGGGTGAGATCAGCAGGGAATACAAGAACCAAGGTCGGGCAGATTCCTCATCTCTTGATCAGCATAGAATATAAGAAAGGTGAGGAATTTCAGTGTGGAAGGCTCCATGACTATATTCAACTCAAGGCTGATGATGAAAAACAGGAAAAGGTATGGGCCTCGCCAGCAGACTATAAAATTGATCTCAACACACTTATAGAACGTATCAATGGCCAAAAAGGTCGAATAGAAAAAATAAGATACGACAAATCATCCGATATACAGCTTATAGAAGAGTTACCGGGTGATTGGGTTCAACTTGATGTTGAAAATCTTCAACAATAAAGATTCCAATTAATGGGTGCCTGACAATGAAATTAATATCATTTCAAATAACCGGACGTTACGGCCATTTTTTGCGAGCTGAAGGAGGGGCAAGTGCTCCGACTTATCCCGTTCCTCCGAGAACTGTTATTCTGGGAGTAATAGGGGCTGTCCTCGGGCTGAAGAAAGATCAGCCCCAAATCTTGCTGGAACCTGCCCATATTGCTCTTAGCGGCAGGCTTCCGCAAATGCATTGGCATAAGGCCAAGTTAAGGAAAGATTCTCCTGCAGCCCTGCCCAAAACTATAAAAAGAACTCAGACGGCAGAAAAGGCTACAAAACCCGAGAAAGCAACACTGATTGGACAGGAATGGCTTTTCAACCCCTGTTACACAGTATGGGTATCTGTGCCAGAACCCTATTTTGCTGACCTGAAACAAAGGTTGATAGAAAAAAGATGGCATTTTCAACCCAGTCTGGGCTTATCGGAAATGATGGCCGAACTGACCTATCTGGAAACAGAGGGGGCTTCACCTTTGGATGGAGGTTCATACTACGTAAATTCTATATTCCCACATGAAAAGGGCACGCTGGATATGGACAATATATTCGAAGATGAGCTGGTAATTCACTCTTTACGGATGCCACGTACATTAACCTCCGATAGAGTTTTTTTCCATGCAAATTATTTTATGGAAAGGGATGCCCGCCCTGTGCCAATAGAAACAGATCATGCCTTTAAAACCAATAACAAGGTCTTGATGTTTCTATGAAAGCTCTAAAATCTCATCCGAATCTGTTTCTTCATCAACACATTGCTCAGGTGAAACTGGCTACGGAAGGGATCTGGCAATGGCATTCGGAAAAAGTAGTTACCGAAAAGGTAAAATGGTTGTCCATGAAGCTGGCCTCACTCCATGATTCGGGAAAAGGATCCGACGCATTCCAGGAATTTATCAATGATCCTTTAGCCTATAACGAAGACCCAATGCAAAAGGCTCATACACCGCTATCGCTTGTACTTACTTTGTTGCACGCTCAAGAAGAGGGTTGGGATTCACTGGATACGCTTATCCTGGCAGTTTCCTCAAACGGGCATCACCGCGGCCTGCCCGGCTTGCCGAGCAGAAATTTCGGTGAAGGGCAAGGTTCATCTCGGATGTTAGACGACTTTACGGGAGGGTCTATTGCCAGGATATTAAAGAAGCAATTGTCTACTTTAGATCTGTCAAGCTTAGAGCAGGAAACTGGCATCAGCTTCACAAGAGCCAACCTTACGGATAAAAATCTTCAGGAAGCAGACAGATTTTTACAAAAAGAAATGATGCGTGAATTTTACGAACTGACTCTTGAAAATGCAATTGATTTTAGGCTCAAGGCGCAACTGATTTTTTCTTTTTTGCTGGAAGCGGACAAGGCGTTTCTGGCTGTGCCTGATCCAAAAGCCCACCTTGACAGGAAACACAGGCATTGGCACCCCGCCTGGGTTGATCAAAAAATTGGAAAATGTGAAGATAACCCGGTGAATCTTATACGAAAAAAAGCCAGGGCTAAGGTAGTTGAAAGAACATCTGACAAACACAAAAAAGGGATTTACAGCATGACCGCGCCAACAGGCATTGGCAAAACGCTGCTGGCTGCTACTTGGGCACTTGTTAAGCGGGAAACTATTGAAAAAGAAACAGGCATACCTCCGAAAATAATTGTGGTGTTGCCCTATCTTTCCATTATCGACCAAACTGCCAAAGAATACAGATCCCTTCTTGAAATAAGTGGGCAGGACATTGACGGATCCTGGTTTCTGACAAGTCATTCATTATCTGACCGTAAGTTTGCACCGTGGATGGAGGAAGAAACTGAACATTTCTTTATTGATACATGGCGAACTGAGTTGGTAATAACCACTTATGATCAATTTTTATTAAGCTTGATAGAACCAAGGGCAAGATATCAAATGCGTTTTCACAATTTATGTGATGCCCTGATTATCATGGATGAAGTCCAGTCCTTACCATGCAAGCTCTGGCAGCTATTAGATGCTGTTCTTAATGGGCTATCAAAAGAGGGAAACAGCCAGATACTTTTAATGTCTGCGACTCTTCCACCGTTCGTGTCAGAGACAACTCCCTTATTGGAAAACTACGATGAATATTTCAGGTCTTTTTCACGTTACGAGTTGCATTTGCATATCGGGGAAAAGCTTGATGTCCAGATTTTCTGCGAAGACCTTGCAGCGCGGTTAGGTGAGTGGCTTAGCAAAAAAGAAAGAGTGCTTATTACTCTGAATACCAGAAAATGTGCCCGCACAGTTTTCGATTATTTAAAGGATCACTGGCTGGCAAAATATAAAAGTGTGCCAATATTTTTTTTAAGTACCGATGTGACTCCAAAGGATCGGCTAAAGAAAATTGACACTATGAAAGATAATCAACCATGTATTGTGGTATCGACTCAGTGTATTGAAGCTGGGGTAGATATTGACATGGGGGTTGTTATCCGCGATTTTGCTCCGTGGGACAGTATTGTACAGATTGCTGGGCGCTGTAACCGGGAAGGGAAGCGTGGAAAATGGCTTCCTGTTGAAATTGTAGACCTCGTAAGTGAGAAAGGGCGCCGATATTCAGAAATGATTTATGACGAAGTTTCTTTGCAAGTAACTAGGAAATTGCTCGAATCTTTTTTTGTTATCAAAGAAGAAGTCGTATTGCCCGTATCCGATCAATACTTTAAAGAGCTTGACGGGTTGAAGGATACAGGTAAAGAGCACCTCAACAGATTCGCTCAGTGGCAAGAGGATGTATCTGTCAGGGAATTGCTAAGGGGCAAAGACAGAGAGCAATATTCGTTTCTGGTCATAGAACAGGACCCTCTCCTCAAAAAAGCAATGACTGAGGCAAACAATATTGACGACCGTTGGAAGCGCCGCGAAGCGTGGCGAGCGCTTTCCGGCAGAATTGCAGAAATTACTGTTAATCTTTATGCTCGTTCCGGATTCGCTCCTGAGGAGATTGCAACAAATTTTTTAGGCCATTGGATATTGCGTGATGGCTATTATGATTCCGAACGGGGAATTATGCTGGAAAATAAGTTATGGAACATGAATGGAGATACTTTGATATTCTAAAGGACCCCATGATTAAAAAAGAAAACAGTGCAATTATTGATCAATGTACCACAAGTCTCTTATTTGATAGACCCCTTAACTCATTGGTTAGTCCTAAAGACTTGCGAGGAGCGATCTCCAATCTGAACCGAAACAATGTCCTTTTTCATCAACATGCAAATAATAAATTACTAATATATAACTATCCCTTGATACAGTACAAAATTATCGAAGGTAATGGGGTTATCGTTGGTCTCGGTAAAGGGGCTGTGGCTGTTGCAAAAATGAATCTCCTGAAGAAACAGCTAAATCTGGGGAATATGGAATACATTGTTGAACAACAAACGATGTCTTTTTTGGTTCCGTGTATTGGGATTCATGATAGGAAAAGAAAATATAAGTTTTTACACCCTTGGCTCGCCCTGAACGAAAAAAACTACGAGAAGTACCAAAGATTAGGAACTGAGAATAAGAAGAGAGAATTGTTAGAAAAAATTTTGGTCGGCAATATAATATCAATGTCAAAAGGCTTGAGGTATACAGTTTCTGCTCCGATCAAAGTAGAAATAGTTAAATTTCAAGAAGTACCAACAAAATTGAAAGGCACTCCCATGCTCGGCTTCCTCGGAACTTTCTCCGTCAATTTTGAAATACCCGACTACTGGGGTATTGGGAAATCGGTCTCGCGGGGGTTTGGGACAATTGTTAATAAACAGTCCGATCCCTCCTTGCAATAGATGGGATGGTCCCCCTACTATTGATATTGGAAAATAAGGTATATATGTCTGCAATGAAAATCTGAGGTTTTGTGATGGATTCGGGTCAATTTGTTATCGGTGAACAATTGCCGCTGTTTCAGGACAAGTATATGCTGTTAAACGGCGGTTCACAGGAATTGGAAAATCTCAACCTTCATGAGGCAAAAAAGGCTTTTCTGCGTTACAGGGATTTATATAAAAACGGCGGTAACATTGACGATAAACTCAAAATTACCGATTTTTTGATCACGGGTTTTTCAAATGCACCGGACCCCTGCCCGAATGAGCCTGCATATTTGTACGGGTTATGGAATTCCTTTGAGGATTATGTGAAATCTATTGGTTATGAATCGGAAAATCTCATTTCAGGAATCAAAAACTCCTTTTTTCAAAAGATACTTACGTCTGTTGATCGGTGGAATCTAACCGACACACCCTATCTTTCCGACAATATTCCCATGGGCTATGTCTACTTGCAGGCTGGCCAGCACGATCTCGCAATTAAATCCCTTCAGGCCTGTATTCTCGCAACGCCGGATAATGCCGCAAACTATGGCTATCTTGGAGATACTTATACATTGCGCGGTGAGCCGGAGGTTGCCAGGCGCTGTTATCTCGAGGCATGCCTGATAGACCCTGCGGATATAGACTGGGATCACATGAAGGACGGAGAACTTCTAAAATTGAAAGATCAACTCGTTGAAACCTTCGATGTGAATGAAATGTTAGCTTATGAATGGGTTCCGAGTTATGCCTATATCCAGGGGTTATTCAAATCTAAAATGATAAGACTCAACGATGAACTCAAAAAGTTTGTGGATGAATATCTCGCGTTACGGAAGGTGTATTCAGAAAAACCAGCGCCTGAATTGGAGTCTAAATTGTTTATCAGAGCTATTGTTCTTTGTGATAATGAACCTTTCATGAAGCTTATCAAAGGCATCAATTTTGCGGATATTCGCAGGCAGATGAAGGAAATGAACCCGTCCCTGTTTTCCAGGTATATAAAGCACATTGAAAGCAGGAATCGAGAGAAGGGTAGGCCTTCATGATCACAGACGAACTGACAGAAAATATGGATATCGCGGATACTGATAACAGTGGGGCGTTTTCGATAACGGCATCGGATATCCTTGAATTTCTCTATTGCCCGAGATTTACATACTTTGAAAATTACCTTGATATTCCACAGCGTCAGGAAAAACGTTTTAAGGTCCAAAAGGGGCGCACGGTTCATGAAGATAAAGAAAGGATGAATCCGGAATATCTGAGAAAAAAGATCGGGTGCATTGAACGGGAAAAAGCTGTATATCTTTCATCTGAGAAGGGGATCCGGGGAATTGTCGATGAGATTTTGTTCTTGAATGACGGGATGGCTGCGCCACTTGATTATAAATATGCGGAATATAAGGAGCGAACTTTCAGGAATCACAAATATCAATTGACGTTTTACGGCCGGTTGATACAGGAAAATTACGGAGTACCTGTAAAAAGAGGCTTTATTATATACACTCGGAGCCGGAATAAATTGGTTGAAGTTCCACTTACGGAAAAGACATATCATGAATTAGACGTCATAGTCGACGATCTCATAGATGTTGTTCAGAAAGGAATTTATCCGAAACCGACTAAATATAAGGCAAGGTGTGGTGATTGCTGCTACAGAAATATTTGCGAAAAGGTAATTTAGCGTAAAATGCTGTGGAAATCCGATGACCTAAATTAACTCTGGTGAGTGAAAAATAGGGATTATGGCGCTTGAAAGGTACTTAACGGGCAAAATACAGGGATACGAAAAAAAATGTAACCCTTTATTTTCAAAAGAAATTCAAAGAAAGGGAGATTGAAGAGGTACATCCACTAAAACAAGGATTGAAACAACGTATATCAAACCCTGTGGATTGAGGACCCGAAAATTGAAGAGGTACATCCACTAAAACAAGGATTGAAACTTAACGGATGTGTCAAGCGCGGAGCGCGCAGACATTATTGAAGAGGTACATCCACTAAAACAAGGATTGAAACATTATAATATAACAACAAAAAGGAAATGTCTGCGATTGAAGAGGTACATCCACTAAAACAAGGATTGAAACCCACGACATAGAGATGCCGACAGACCACCCGACCAGATTGAAGAGGTACATCCACTAAAACAAGGATTGAAACAACGGGGAAGTTAAGCGGCTAAAAGACAAGGAAAAATTGAAGAGGTACATCCACTAAAACAAGGATTGAAACCTTTTTTGGCCCAAGTCTCCGTCTCTGCGTCCGTTGATTGAAGAGGTACATCCACTAAAACAAGGATTGAAACCTCATTAGAATAACCTCCATCCATACGCGGCCCCTATTGAAGAGGTACATCCACTAAAACAAGGATTGAAACTGGACATGAGAGAAGTCAAGCGAATAGTCGGGCCATTATTGAAGAGGTACATCCACTAAAACAAGGATTGAAACCTCAATCGGTGCAAGCTCGAACCGTGAAAAGCCGTATTGAAGAGGTACATCCACTAAAACAAGGATTGAAACCCGTTGCCGTGGATGAATGGGATTACTCAGACAAGATTGAAGAGGTACATCCACTAAAACAAGGATTGAAACCCGATGGCGGTGGGGCGACAGGGCTTGTCGATATTATTGAAGAGGTACATCCACTAAAACAAGGATTGAAACTGTATACGAGATAAAAGGAACCCTAGCCATAAAGATATTGAAGAGGTACATCCACTAAAACAAGGATTGAAACTGGAACGGGGTCTGATACCGCCTCACGGCTTGCAAAGATTGAAGAGGTACATCCACTAAAACAAGGATTGAAACCCACGAAGAGAATTTGAAATGTGGTGCATTGGTTTATTGAAGAGGTACATCCACTAAAACAAGGATTGAAACCCGAGGGCAAAGATAGCCGCGTCAAGGCGTGGTTTTATTGAAGAGGTACATCCACTAAAACAAGGATTGAAACTTATAACAGATGAAGGCAGGGGAGCTTTGGGCAACTATTGAAGAGGTACATCCACTAAAACAAGGATTGAAACGTAAAGGATTGCCATCGACTGCGTGTGCCACACAGATTGAAGAGGTACATCCACTAAAACAAGGATTGAAACTCTTACCCAAAAAGTTGTTCCATCAAAATCTATAGAATTGAAGAGGTACATCCACTAAAACAAGGATTGAAACTCTAAAGCAGCGGAAAGAAACGCAGACCGTTTCAGATTGAAGAGGTACATCCACTAAAACAAGGATTGAAACCCAAAAGAAAAAGTCTTGCATACCCCCGGCCTCTCATTGAAGAGGTACATCCACTAAAACAAGGATTGAAACTTTATGGGACTGCCCCCGATGCAGACTGGAAAGATTATTGAAGAGGTACATCCACTAAAACAAGGATTGAAACCCAAGTTGAGCAACGTCGAAGCTCCGAGGATCAAGCCATTGAAGAGGTACATCCACTAAAACAAGGATTGAAACAAACAGATGATCGCCTGGATAGCCTCGAAAGATCGATTGAAGAGGTACATCCACTAAAACAAGGATTGAAACATAAGCGCGGTATTGTTCCGTCACGATCTCCACAATTGAAGAGGTACATCCACTAAAACAAGGATTGAAACTAGAGCGGCACCAAAACGCCACCAGTTCCAATCGCATTGAAGAGGTACATCCACTAAAACAAGGATTGAAACTAGAGTTCCTCTTTTTCATTCGTGTCTGCGTGCTGGAATTGAAGAGGTACATCCACTAAAACAAGGATTGAAACCTAAGATATACCTGATTGCTGTTTCTATCATTTCAACATTGAAGAGGTACATCCACTAAAACAAGGATTGAAACAGGATACAATCTGAACATTTCAAACTTCGTAATATATTGAAGAGGTACATCCACTAAAACAAGGATTGAAACATCCGACGAAGTTCAACAACCCGCAGCTCAAAATCACGATTGAAGAGGTACATCCACTAAAACAAGGATTGAAACCCTTAATTAAGCACAAGTCGCATATCGCTTGATTCATTGAAGAGGTACATCCACTAAAACAAGGATTGAAACATCCGACGAAGTTCAACAACCCGCAGCTCAAAATCACGATTGAAGAGGTACATCCACTAAAACAAGGATTGAAACTCAAGAAGGGCTGTATGGAGTCTTTAGGGCACAAGATTGAAGAGGTACATCCACTAAAACAAGGATTGAAACCATACTTACCCAGACGGATAACTTATGCACTAACCTATTGAAGAGGTACATCCACTAAAACAAGGATTGAAACCCGAATAATCCCATTTCGTCTTTCAAGGCTTCGCGATTGAAGAGGTACATCCACTAAAACAAGGATTGAAACCCAGGTCACACTCCGCCGACCATAAGCGCTTTGTAATTGAAGAGGTACATCCACTAAAACAAGGATTGAAACAGACAGGAGCCAGTGATCTGGGATCAGGATTGAAGAGGAACATCCATTAAAACAATAGATATAAACCCTTAAAGAAATCTATTTTTCATG
>Ga0222635_1000677_pt1 | contig 11667 bp, 12 predicted proteins | sample AntAcemetagen139_FD_179809 | JGI IMG/M metagenome (GOLD analysis project Ga0222635, IMG submission 179809) | Saline water microbial communities from Ace Lake, Antarctica - #139 | ecosystem: Environmental > Aquatic > Non-marine Saline and Alkaline > Saline | place: Antarctica: Ace Lake...
CTTTTGGAGACGGATCAAAATTTTCTTTTCCTACGGTGAAACAATATTTTGCTTTAGCGTAAACCTCCACTGATATAGAAAGGATAGAACGTTTTTGTTTTTTTATTTCTCCGTCTAAAGGAGTACAAATTTTTTGAGCTACTTCTTTCTGGACCATTAAAACCGCAAATTCTGGCTTATTTTTTGTTCGAGCTAGGATCTTTTTAATAATAGGCTTAGTTATATTGTAGGGAATATTAGCAACAATCGAGTAGGGCTTATCCTGAAAGTGTTCATCTAAATCAAATTCCAAAAAATTCCCAGGAATAAGATTGAAATTTTCTTTATGCCCAAATTCTCGTTCCAAAATTCTAACGGCGCGATCATCCATTTCAATGGCCGTAAGGTTGGTTTTTGTTGCGAGTAAGCTGGAAGTTAAAAATCCTAACCCTGGTCCAATTTCAAGAATGTTTTTATCAGAAATATCTCCTGCTTCCTCCAAAATATTCTCACGAATTTGGGTATTATTCAAAAAATTTTGTCCAAGAGCTTTTTTGGCAAAATGTGATTTTCGAGCTTTGTGATTTTTTTTTTGTCTCATAACAGAAACAAGCATACTTATTTCTTTATACTATTCTATTATTTTAACTACGCCTTTTTCTTCAAAAGGCCTTCATGCTCTTCAATCTCTTTTAATTCTTGTGCGGTAAAATAGGTCAAAACAATTCGAATTACGACTACAGCAAACAATCCAATCAAATTAGCATAAAAAACAGCTTGATTTTCAGGATCCAACAAAAGCGTATCAATGATGTCTTTCACAACGAGAAAATCAAGTCCTAGTATGGTGTGTGAGCCAACTATCATCCGTATCAGTCTAAGCTTTGTGTGTTTCCTTGGGTTTACGAATTTCCAAAAACTTTTCACGGCCCCAACCATTAGGATGAAAACTCCAAGCATCCCTAGAACAAGAGATAAAGAGCTAATAACGAATAAAACAGGTGATTCCATCCCCTAATTATACCATAAATCTGACCTTATTTCAAGTAGTCTAAAAATTCTTCTTTAGAGATATTCTCTTTTTCAAGTAAATCTTGTGCGATTTTATGTAATGTTTTTTCATGTTTTTTCAAAATTTCTGTACAACGACTTTCGGCCTCTTGTACGAGCTTTTGAACTTCGATATCAATAATTCTAGCAGTTTCTTCTGAAAATTCTTTTTCATGATCAATATCAATACCAGCAAAACCTCGATTCTTTTTATTAAAAACAACTGGTCCAAGTTCTTTGTTATCAGCCATTCCATAAGTCATAACCATCCCTCGAGCAATAGCTGAAATTCGCTCTAGATCATTGGAAGCACCAGTTGTTGTTTGTCCAAAAATAAGTCGTTCAGCCATTCGTCCTCCATGAAGAGAGACCATTTCGTCTTTCATTTTTTGTTCAGAATTTAAATAAGTGTCTTCTTCTGGCAAAAACCAGGTAACCCCCAGGGCTCCTTCACGAGAAATGATTGAAATTTTATGAACTGGTTCACAGTTTTCCGTGAAATGACCAGACAAAGCATGTCCAACTTCATGAAAAGCAATTATCCTTCGCTCTTTTTCTGTGATTCTTCGTGATTTTCTAGCAGCTCCAAGTGAAACTTTTTCAACAGCATCTTCAATGTCTACTTGAGTTATTAATTTTTTGCGCTGTTTAACAGAAGCAATAGCGGCTTCATTCATTAAATTTTCCAAATCTGCACCAGAAAACCCTACAGTTTTTGAGGAGATAGTTTTCAGGTTTAAAGTTTTATCAAACTTTTTATTTTTACTGTGAACTTCTAGAATTTTTTCTCTGGCATCCATGTCTGGTAAATCAATATGGACACGTCTATCAAATCGTCCGGGCCGAAGTAAGGCCTTGTCTAGTACATCTGGCCTGTTTGTAGCAGCAATAACAATAACCGAAGCTTCTGGCTCAAATCCATCCATTTCAGTCAAAATTTGATTTAAAGTTTGCTCTCTTTCGTCGTGTCCGCCACCGCTTCCAGATCCTCTTTGTTTACCAATAGCATCAATTTCATCAATAAAAATAATGGCTGGTGAGTTTCGTTTAGCTGTTTTAAAAAGATCTCGTACTCGGCTAGCCCCAACTCCAACAAACATTTCTACAAATTCTGATCCAGAGACTGAGAAAAAAGGAACCCTTGCTTCGCCTGCAATAGCTCGTGCCATCATAGTTTTACCCGTTCCCGGTGGGCCAACAAGTAAAATTCCTTTTGGTATTTTTGCACCAGCTGCTTGGTATTTTTTGGGGTGTTTTAGGAAATCCACCAGCTCCATAGTTTCTTCCTTAGCTTCTTCTGCTCCGGCAATATCTTCAAACTTTGTTTTATGTTTTTCTTTGTCATAAGTTTTGGCTTTCGATTTACCAAACCCAAAAGGACCTCCATCTCCTCCCATATTTCCAGCTTTTCTTGATAAAAAAACTAAGAACATGATAAGTAGTAAAAACGGCGCAACTCCAATAATTACGTTTGTCCAAAATTTACTTCCAGCCGTATCCTTGATGATGATTTCAGTTTCTCTAGCTGGATCGTTTAGGCCAAGATCTTTGATATTGGCTCCAATCTCTTTTATTGATTCATATTTTTTTCCATTTTTATCCGTGGCTTCTATTTTTTGGTCACTAATTGTAACCTTTTCTAGTAAGTCAGCTTGGTATTTTCCTAAAAGCTCAGAAAGAGCGATTTCTTCAGATTCTTTTTTTGGAACAAGAGAAAGGTCTCCACCAAAAAAGACACTTAATGCCGCCAAAATAAGAGCGACAATAAAAAGATAATGAAATGGTGATTTCTTTTTCGGTAAATTTTTTGGACCTGGTTTCATAGTTTGATAGGCAATAAACAATTACGACTTAAAAGGTAGTCTGATTTATGAAAAATTCAATGAAAACTTTATAAATAATCAGTAAAAAGGACTCCCTCAAGATGGTCATATTCATGTAAGAAAATCCGAGCATCCCATTTATCTAGTTTTTTTTCACACGAATTTCCACTAATATTTTGCCAACGAACTTTTATTTTTGCTGGACGAGAAATTTTGGCGTACTCGTTAGGCAGTGACAAGCACCCCTCTTCTATAACAGCTTCTTGCTTTGAAATTTCCAAAATTTCAGGATTAATCATAGTAATGATTTTATATTTTTTGTTTGTTTCGTAGTTAAAGGTTACGATTATAATTCGCTTTGAAAGGCCTACTTGATTTGCTGCAAGCCCCACACCTTTGATTTCGCTTTCTGGATTAGGCGTAATCATTGTTTCTTTCATTTCTTCTACGACACTTTCTAGCTCTTCATCAAAATCAATAACTTCTTCACATTTTGTGTGAAGAAATTTACTATTTTTGTCTGCGGTTAAAATTTCAAACATTTCTTTTATAAAAACTTATTTAAAACTTCTAAAATTTCAAACTTTTTTGTATTAAGGCTTTCTTCGTTAATCGCCTCAATTCGAACAGAAATTTTTGGGGAAGTGTTTGAGCACCTAACAATAGCCCATTCTCCATCATCCCAGTCTATTCGTACACCATCTATAGTGTTTGCGTGTTCATATTTCTCAGCTAACACGGCAGCAACTTTGTCTAAAATCTTAAATTTCCGTTCATCTTCAACTGTTATTTTTTCTGAAAATTCCAAAAGTTTTGGCCATTTTTCAGTAACCTCTTCTATTAGAGAGGGATTGTTTTCAATGGCAGTGATAAATCTCAAGACAGCTAAACAAGCATCATCGTGACCGTAAAAATTTTCCCCAAACATGAAATGTCCAGATTGTTCGCCTCCCATGCGGGCATTGTGGGCATGCATTGCTTGTTCTATATAAGAATGTCCGGTTGGAGTGACAATTGGTTTTCCGCCAAGGTCTCTAATTTTTTCAATCAGTGTGGCTGAAATCATAGCGTCAAGAATAATTTTTTCTCCTGGATTTCGTGAAAGGAAGTCTGCTGTTAATATGTATAGAATTTTATCAGCATTCAAAGATGTTCCGTCTGCTAAGATAATTCCAACACGATCTCCGTCTCCATCAAAAGAAACACCTAGGTCAGCTTTTGTTTTCAAAACTTCTTCAATACAAAATTTTAAATTCTCTGGTCGTTCAGGGTCTGGTTGATGGTTTGGGAAATTTCCATCTAAGGCACAAAAAAGCTCTACCACCTCATGACCAGAATCCTTGATGTAGAGCGGATAAAACGTGCCAGGAATGGCATTACCAGCATCGGCTACTATTTTTAATGGAGTCTGGGGAGCTGTTATTGATTTTAATTTTTCTCGATAAATTGGACCATAATCTACTTTTAAATATTCGTGAGTGCCTTTTGTTAGGTCAACTGAAATATTTTCTCCAATATGTTCTGTTATTTTTAAAATTTCTTGAATTTCATCTCCACAAACACTTCCTTTTCTATCAGTGAACTTTAGTCCATTGTCTTGTGGAGGGTTGTGTGAGGCAGATATTTGGATAGAGGCATCAAAATCGCCTTCATGGAAAGCAAAATAATTTATTGGAGTTGGAATAGCCCCACCCCAGACCACCTCAGCACCACTGGTACGGAGTCCGCCAAGAACAGCTAAGGAGAGTTCTTCCATAGAAATTCGACCATCGCCTGATACGAAAATTTTTGGAGATTTTTTATCAAATTTTTTGGAAATATATTGTCCAAAGGCCTGAGCGGTTAAATAAAATCCGGCTTCATCGAAATCAACAAAAGCTTCCCCACGAATATCATAGGCTCGAAAAATTTTAGGGTTTAAAATCATTTTTAGTGTTTATTTTATAGTGATGGCACTATAAAGAATGTCGAGGGAAATTGCTAATTTTCTTAAAAAACTTGACACTAATATGCTTATTCATAGAATCGCTTGGCTTTTTGGCTTAATTTAAAAGACAAGAAGGCACAGCACGCCCTTAGGAGCGGAGCATCGCGAAAAATAGCTGATTTACTTTATTGTTAAAATTCATGTCAAGAATAGGAAGAAAACCGATTACGATACCAGAAGGAGTAACTATAGAGATCAGTGACGCATTGGTTACAACTAAAGGTCAAAAAGGAGAATTAAAACAACCCTTTGATCCAGAATTTGTTAAGGTAGAATCTAAAGATGGAGAAATTTTGGTTTCTCGTTTTAATGATACTAAAGAGTCTCGAGCAAGACATGGTCTTTATCGAAGTTTGATTTCAAACTCTTTAGAAGGGGTAAAGAACGGATTTGAAAAAAAATTAGAAATACGAGGAGTTGGATATAGAGGAAAGGTTCAAGGTGATGTTTTAGAATTAAGTCTTGGGTTTTCTCATCCGGTAAAACATAAAATTCCTGAGGGAATTGAAGTTAAGTTTGAAGAAAAAAGTCAGAACTTTTTTTCTGTTTTTGGTATAAACAAGGAATTAGTTGGCTCAGTTGCTGCTAATATCCGTTCATACCGAAAACCTGAACCATATAAAGGAAAAGGTATACGATACGTTGATGAATATGTCGCAATGAAGGCAGGTAAGTCAGCGGCTAAATAATTAAGTTAAATAAATACTAATGAAAGTAGATTCAAAACGAAAACAACGATTAACACGAGCAAGAAAAACTCACGCAAAGGCTCGTTTATCTGAGAACGCTAGATTGGTTGTATATAGATCAAACAAAGCTATATATGCTCAAGTTATGGAGAGTGGCACAAATAAGATTTTGTGTGGAGCTTCTAACTTAAAAGGTAAAACTGGTGTGGATGGTGCAATTGAAGTAGGAAAGGAAATTGCAAAACAAGCTAAAGGTAAAAAAATAAAAGAAGTTACTTTTGATCGAAACGGATATAGATATCACGGACAAATAAAAGCCTTAGCCGATAGTGCGCGTAAGGCAGGACTAGAATTCTAAATTAAGGAGAGCCTTAACGGCCAACTGAGATAGCTAACAGCTAAAAATTATGACTGACGAAACAACAAACACTACCGAAGGAAAAAAAGAAGTAACAACTGAAGCATCAGTTGTAAAAGATACTGTTCCCAATAAAACAGAATCAAAACCTTCTTCATCAAGAACTGATTCTACTCAATCAAACCGAAAAGGTGGACGAGGACGTCGACAAAACAAACGACGATCACGTGAACCAAAAGAATTTGAAGAGTCTATTATCAATATTGACCGAGTTACTCGTGTTACAAAAGGAGGACGACAAATGCGATTTAGAGTTTCTGTGGTAATTGGAGACAAAAAAGGACGAGTTGGGTTTGGAATTGGTAAATCTTCAGAGGTAATGATTGGAGTACAAAAAGCTGTTTCGGCGGCAAAGAAAAACATAATTACGGTGCCTATTTTTGAAGACTCTTTACCTCATGAAATAATTGGTAAATTTAAATCTTCTGTTGTTTTACTTTTCCCTGCACCAGAAGGTAAAGGAATTATTGCCGGTGGAGCTGTTCGTAAAATATTAGAATTAGCAGGTGTGAAGAATGTGCTTTCAAAAATGCATGGTTCACGAAATAGAATAAATACTACTTATGCTACAATTAATGCTCTTGGAGAGCTACAAAATAGAGCTCCAATAAAGAGAGCAGATGTAGAGGGTAAAGAAGAAGATAAACCTGAGGAGGAAAAAGCTACAACAAAAAAAGAAGTTGCTACTAAAAAACCAGTGACAAAAAAGAAACCAGCTGCTAAAGAAAAACCAGCTGCTAAATAATAAAATTTTACTTTGTCTTGCTACCGCAAGACTAACAGTTAACAGTTAATCGAATGAAACTTCACAATTTGGCTCCGAAAACAAAGAAACCTTCTAGAAAAAGAAAAGGACAAGGTAATGCTTCTGGGAACGGTACTTTTGCTGGTCGTGGTATGAACGGACAAAACGCTAGGTCAGGAGGAGGAGTTCGTCTTGGATTTGAAGGGGGGCAAACACCACTTATTCAACGAATGCCAAAAGCTGGAGGATTTCGAAATCCCAATAGAGTTGAAACAAAAGCTGTCAGTCTAGTTAACATAAGTGCTAGGTTTGAAGATGGTGAAAAAGTTAATCTAGAAACACTTTTAGAAAAAAAACTTATTTCTAAAAACGATGCTAAGGTAAAAATACTTGCTTCAGGTGAAATTGATAAAAAAGTTACAGTAGAAGCAGGAATCTTATTGTCAGGTACAGCTAAGGCAGCTATTGAAAAAATTGGTGGAAAAGTAGCAGCTTAGTCTTTACCACAAGAACTTAAAATATAATAAAAAAAACAAGGGAGTGATAATTCACCTCCTTTTTTTTTGAGTAATTTTTGTTATAATAAGGACAAATGAAAATATACAAGGTGAATGTCGGAGACAGAGAGTGTGCCCTGGGGTATATAAAAAGCTTCTTTCTTCTGTTAATTGCCTTTGGTTTTTTTGAAATAACTTATGCGGCAAAGCCAATCGGACTCAAGATTAATAAAGTTGAATTTAACGAAGAGGATAAAAGCATTAAAATAAATGTTTGTAATTGGGAGAAAAAAGACGAAGATTTGGGGAATTACCAGCTTTTAGTGCATCATGGGGATAGTAGGGTTCAAAAAGTTTTCGCTAAAGGCTACGTGGTTAATTACGCTTGTGGAGTAGCAACTGTTAAGGCTGAAGAATTAGGGATAAAAACTTCTGGAACTTTTGATATTAGAATTAGATTTGAATCTGTTCGGGGCAAACTTAAAGATGAAAAAAATAGTTCATTTTTTATAGAATACGAGAAACGATTTGTTGTCCCAGAAGAGCCACAGGCTGATATTTTTATAGAAAACTTAGAGTTTGATCAAAACAAAAGAATCATTACAGCAGAAATTTGTAACAGAGGTGAGAATTACCGAATTAGTCATAAATATTATATGTCTACGTCGTTTTCTTATAACAACAATCAAGCTAAAGCAATTTTAAAAGAAAAGGATCTTTGGGCTGATCAGTGCTGGGATCAGGAAATGGATATTGGGCAATTAAAAATTAAAAAACCAGGAACGTACTTAGTTGAAGTTATGGTAGATAGTGGGAACGCAGTAGAAGAGCGGACTTACTCGAAAGAGGACACTGCGAAAGAGGATAACAATAGAAAAACAATTGAAATAACGATTGAAGAATCTAAAAAAGTTGTAATAAAACAACGGAAAAAAACACCTGTTAAAAAAAGCATGTCATCGATGTCCTTAAGGGAACGGATTGCTTTTATGCGGGGAAATAAAAACCAACAAAGTACGACAACTTCAAGAAAAAAGGTATCTACAACGACGAAGAAAAAGAGTTCACGAAGAAGAAGTCTAAATTACAAATCAAGCTCATCTCGTTCGACACTTAAAGCTAAATATCCTTATCTGTTTCGGTGATAGATATTTCAAGCAATAAATTCATGTGCGAAATCTGAAATAACACCTGCTCCCATAAAGAGCAAAATATCTCCTTTAGATAACTTTTTCATAAACAATTTTATATCACTTTGAGTTTCTATTTTTTGACTGCGAGGTATTTCTGCTATCAATTTCTCAATAGAAACAGCCTCTTTATCTTTCTTAGTGTCTCTTGCTTCATAAATGGGGAATCCTCCCACGAAATCAGCTAATTTTAGAGCTTCTACGAATTCATCAAAAAATACACGAGTTCGAGAATATTGATGTGGTTCATAAATAAGCCCAATTTTTTTACTAGGAAATTTTGAGGCAAAAGCTTCCAGTGTTGCTCGAATTTCTGTGGGATGATGTCCGTAATCATCATAAACCAAGATTCCTTCTTTTTTTCCTAAAAATTCTTGTCTTCGTCCGGCTCCTTTAAAATTACCTAATCCTTTTTTAAATGACTCCATTTTAAGATTTAAAAACGCGGCTAATCCGAGAGCCAAGGTAGCATTTTGAACATTCGCTGCTCCAAAAATATTTAACAAACATTCTACGGAATTTGGACTTTGAGCGGGTATTGGGAAAACTTTTACTCCGGCTTTTTTGGCAATATCTCGTGATATCTCGTCATCTTGATGACAAAGTATCACGTTGGCCTTACGACCTAAGTTTTCAAAAGCTTGGAAATAATGATCTTCATCTTTGAAGTAATCTGCATGATCGTGTTCAATGTTTGTGAAAATAAGAATTTCGGGCTCAAGAAACTTAAAATTTTCTCTATACTCACAAGCCTCTACTAGTAACCATGGACGAGTATCTTTTTGTGCGCCAAAAGTTTCTGGATTAATGATTTTAAAATTATTTCTACCAAATTCTTCCAAAGTTGAACCAACTAAAATTGTAGAATCAAAATCAGCCTCCATAAATCCGCAAGCAATAAGTCCGGTTGTAGTCGTTTTTCCGTGAGTTCCGGCTACGGCTATGGTTCTATATTCTTTTGAAATTTCCCCTAAGTATTCAAAATAACTTTTTATTGGAATATTATTTTCCTTAGCAAAAATAAATTCAGGGTTATCTGAGGTCATTGTTTCTTTAAAAATTGCTTCAGTGTAAATTACTAAATCAGTGTTTTTTGGAATATTTTTCACGTCATGAAAATCACAAATATTAGTAATTCCTGCATTTTTTAGGATGGGGAAAACAATATTTTCACCAAGATTTGAACCAGAGATATTGTCTCCTCTGGCTTTACACAAATGTGCTAATCCAGATATCCCAATACCTCCGATTCCGATAAAATGAATGTTCATGAAATACTACCTTATTCGAAATGAAGTATAAACAAATACAACAGAATGTCATCCTCGACAAACTCAAATAGAAACTCAAGGTCTCGATCGGGGATCCATTACTATTACACAAAAATCTGTTTCTGATTTTGATTAGGCATAGATTCCAAGTCAAGCTTGGGAGGCCCCCCTGTTGTGTTGTAAAAAAATAAACTTGCATGCATGTCAATTCCCAGTAGTTTTCTATTCGTATGAAAAACGAAGATTCAGACATTTTAGGGTTTCTCACTGTAGTTGAAGATATTGATGGAATCTCTGTATCTCCAGAAGCTCAAAATCAGCTAAAAAAAACTGCTGTTGAGCTTGTTAGTGATGACTTAAGAGATAGGTTGTTAAGTTGGTTAGATTCTTTGGATACTGGGAAAGAAGAGTTTGTGCTACCCGAAAAAGCCCCTGAATTATATGTTGAGCGTAAAAATAAAACTGAAGATGCGACAACATTTTTTTATAGGGTATATGATCCATGGCTTCGTAAAGGGATAATTATTTACCAAGACAACCTTCGTGGTAAAAATGGGCTTGATAAAAAGCTTATAAAAGGAATTGTTAACCAATGTGAAAATAATAGAGAAAAAATAGCTAGTATAGTGCCACCAAAATCAAAACGAATAAAAAAAGAACTTAAGGAATTAAAGGAAGTTTGCGATTTGAAAAAAATGGGTCAACTAGTGAGAGCATCTTATAGGCATAGTTGATCTAAAAAAACACCTAGAACGATATTCGCCCTTTTTTATCTACCCCTCCTAGCCTCCCCTATCCAGGGGAGGAACTATCCTTTGTGTTTTCTTTTTAAACAAAATTTCTCTACAGCTTCTCGGCCAACTCTAAAATCAATTCTTTTGTCTTTTCAATGCCTAAGCAACCATCAGTAATTGATTTTCCGTATTTTAGTTCCGAAGCAGAGTTACAAGCATTCATGTTTTGTCCACCGTCTTCAATAAAGCTTTCAATCATAAATCCTTTAATCGTTCTTTCTAAGTCTTCATTATTTTGCATATCGCTAACTACTTGATCGAGAATTTGTGGTTGAAGAAGTGGATCTTTTTTTCCGGTAGCCGGATCAATCGAATTATCATGAGAAATATCAACAATAATAGCTGGATTTTCTACCTTTTTATCAATCAGTGTTTGAGCGGAAAGTTTTAGACTTTCTATATCACAGTTTGGCGTTCCGTTTCCCCCACGAAGAATCAAGTGAGCGTATGGATTACCAGAAGTTTTAACCTGTTCTCCGTTTATGACAAAAGTATGCTTGCTTTGTGCCGCCAAGATAGAATTTATTCCAATTAGAATATCTCCTGATGTAGGGTTTTTCATCCCGACCGGACAGTCTACCATAGAAGCAAAAATACGATGTTCTTGGTCTTCGGTACTCCTCGCTCCAATTGCAATCCATGAATATAAATCAGTAAAATATCCTTGTTTGTGGGTAAACAATGCTTCATCTGCAATAGGGAATCCTAAATTAAGGACATCCAACATCATTGGACGACAATAATTTATCCCTGCCTCCACGTCTGATTCAGAGTAAGGATCTGGCTGATTTACTGGTCCAGTCCACCCGATGGTTGTTCGTGGTTTTTGGATATAAACTCTCATCACTAACTTTATTTTGTCCTCAACTTTTTCTTTTAAAGGGAGGAGGGCTTTTACATACTCTATAACAGCCTCACTTGGCCAAGCTGAACAAGGTCCGATAATCAAAATTTTTCGATCATCTTCTCCTGACAAAATTGCTTCAATTTCTTTTCGATCTTTGTTGATTTGTGCGGCTAATTCCTCCGAACGCGGGTATTTTTTATGAATTTCTGCGGCAGTTGGTAACGTTTTTTGTGTTGTGTAGCTCATTGTGAATTGATTATTTAATTAATTTTTTGATAAAAAAAACACCGATCATGTCGGTGGTTGATATTTTGTTGCAAAAAAATTCCCACCGATCTAGGCGTTGTTCCAAAAGAAGAAATAAGAGAAATATTTTT
>Ga0222635_1000678_pt1 | contig 11662 bp, 11 predicted proteins | sample AntAcemetagen139_FD_179809 | JGI IMG/M metagenome (GOLD analysis project Ga0222635, IMG submission 179809) | Saline water microbial communities from Ace Lake, Antarctica - #139 | ecosystem: Environmental > Aquatic > Non-marine Saline and Alkaline > Saline | place: Antarctica: Ace Lake...
CGGAACCTGGATAAACAATATCGAGATGATTTATCTGTCTTCAGATTTTTTTGCGATGCCCTCGGAATTCGACACCTTCGGCATGGTGTTCCTGGAGGCAATGTCAGCTTCACTCCCCGTGATCGTAAGCGACAACGTTGGCGCGAAAGACCTCGTCAGAGACGGTGTTAACGGATTTATTGTCGACAGTGAAGACGTTGATTTAATTAGTTCTAAAATCGTTTTGATGCTGGACAAAGAGGCACGGGCAAAAATGGCAAGAGAAGCTTACAGAGTGGCAGAGCAAAACACGTGGGATCATGTATCAGAAAAGGTGTTGAAAATATACAGCAGAATTATCGATGAATAAATCGCGGGTTACCACTGAAGGTTGGAGCTTGAAATGTGTTTCGTCAGAAGACAACACGATAAAGATGCTCATCAAAAAGAGTAGCCTGATCGACCCTGCGATCTTCTTCCTGCTTTTCTGTCCACCTGTATAGTAACAAGACAAATGCTAGATCAACCCGATAAGCGTAAATATCTTTTCAAACCTCATTTCCCACGTATGTTCAGAAATTGCCCGACTGTGTCCTGCTTTTCTGATATCCTCCGCTTCATCAGGGTGACCTAAGAGATACTGTATTTTTTTAACAAGCTCACCAAAAGTTCTGTAGGTTAGAATGTCTCTTCCGATTTCAAAGACCCTTTCTATCTCATTGGAGTGCTCCGTAATATAAAGCCCACCACTCATAGGTATCTCAAAGTCTCTCCCTTTGAGGCAGAAAGTATCCTGGTGTCCCGCCACTCCACCAAAACCCAGGTTGATTTTACTTTTTGAATACATACGAACCATGTCTTCCGTCGACAAAGGGCCGTTTTCCCAACCATATCCAAAGGCTTCGACACTTACACCATGATCCTTCAGCGCCTGAATAATGTTCGGACGGTTTCCGTAACATTGCCCGACAAATGATACATCAATGGACTTTTCGACATCATATGGTTTGTGAATTTCGGGATTAGCTCCCTCGGGAAGATAGATCGGAAGTGCCCCTTCCACACAGTATTTCGGCAGAGCATCTTCGGTGCTTGTCCAGCAAATATCAAAATGGCGACAGATATCTCGCATGCCTGTAGCACGGCCTTTTCGGATTTTGCCAATGAATGATTCTTTGTCATTCAAGGCAAGGTTGATCATTGGTACCCCAGATGAGTTCAATTCCCGGATCGCTTCCGGTGATATCAACCCACCTGACAGATAGGTAAAGATAACATCCGTTGAATCATCCCTAATCCACTGCTTTACTTGACTAACAAAGTCATTATTCATTTTTGCATTTATGGATTTATGCCAGCAATTTTTCTGATGATTGAGCGTCTCAAGCCAGTCGTACTGCCGGACTTTCCCGAATTTCTCCAGAGAAGGCCTAAGTGATTCATTCTCCCAGTTGTAGTGATGGTAAATTGCGAGGATGTTCAATGATCCCTTTGGCTTGGGTTCTAAGTTTTGAAATTTACTCCTAATAACATTGCGAATGATTTTTTCATCCGGGAGAGTCAGACCAAGGGCATCGAATTTTGAACCGTAATAGTGTATCTCATTTTTGAGTCTGCGTGAGTTTTTCCATGCCCTGAATCGTCTTCTGTATTTTCTTAATGGATCATTCATTTCTCTTCTTTTGCGTTTTTGCGAATAGTGTATAATCTCGGCCCGTTCGATTTGTCTTCTCTGCCGTTCATCATATTCAGAATATGTCCAGCATCAATAGCCGGTATGGAAAATTGTATAGCCATATCAATGCAGACTAACACAGAACCAACCCCTGCACCTACGAGACAGAGGTCAACATCAGAAGGAACTTGACTTAAAACATTTTCCTTCATGGATTCCCAACGCGTTGCCACATAGGAATCGGGGATTTCCGTAAATACAATATCCGGATAACTTGAAAATCTTGCAAACCATCGCTTACACGCATCCTTGTTACATTCTGAGCTAACAATGCAGACTTTTTTGTTGTTTACAAGATTAGCAAAATCAATCGACGTCAGATATGCATAAACTGTATAGAATGGAATATAGTTTTCATTTGACAATTCAATGTTGTGAGTAAATAAAAAATCGACAAACTTAAAGGAGGAGAAGCCTTCTTTTGGTTTGCGGAAAAAGGGGAAAATTCTTTTTCTTTCTTTTTCAGGTTTGTCCGGATAAATCAAAGCAGCAATCTTTCCCGTTTTAGCTAATATCTTCAAGGCATTAATGTGCGCAGGTAATGCCTTTTTTATGGCTTGAACCGATTCCGCCTGTTTATAAAGGCCGTTACAAGCCAGGTTGTTTTCGTAAAAAGCATATTCACCATCCGCGAAACGGACTACCGGGGTTTCTCTTCGTGAAAGCATGCCTTGTTTAATAAGGTCCTGTAAGACTTCCACATATTTGTCACCACACGAGATATCTCTGTGAAAAAGAGATGCTTCCTGTGGTGATTTCTCATCAACAGATGAATTGTCAATATTTTTTATCACCAGCTTATCAAAGCGAAAAATATTGTTTTCAAGTAATTGATCCAGATGATATACCTTCTGCAAAATAAAGCTTCTCCCTTTTATTACTACGGCAATTAAACATATCAAATGTCATGCCGGACCCCGATCCGGCATCCATGCCAATTATGGATTCCGGCTTTCGCCGGAATGACGGCTTTGACGTATATTGTTGCCGGAGTAATAATTATTATATTTCATTACGTTCCTTTAAAAAAGCATAGCTATCCTTTATATTTTTTTCAATTTCACTTTTAAAGTTTACATGCTCCACTAAATAACCATGACTTTCCTTAACATCCCCCCATTTCTCTATTAGTTTCATAAGTTCCATACTTTTTGTGTACCTGATTTTATTTTGTCCAATCAATCGTATTTCACGGGAGCTTTTTTTGTTGAACAGACGTTTTGTTTCTCTCTTAATGCGAAAGAAAAGTTTCCTGATGGAAAGTTGTTCTCGTTCTTTTTGTAAATCAATCCTGATTCCCGCTGCCTGGCTTGGGTGTAATCTGTATTTTGTCAAAGTCTCCCTGACAAAAACTGGATCGTTTAAAAAGAAAGATATTACACATAACCACCAATCATGACAAATCCATTTTGAAGAAGGCATTGGAAGAATGTGTTGTTTTAAGTCAGATGAAAAAAACATGGAACATCCGGGGACAGGATTCAAACAATTAATTAAACGCTTTCTTGCATCATTTCCTGTTACTGGAAGCTGATCAAGAGCTACTTCCCAGTAAGAGGGCCCGATGTGTTTTCCTTTTGAATTTATTAACTTTAAGTCATGGAAACATAACTTTGCATGTTTGTTGGTTTCCAGCAGCTTATATTGTTTGGCAATCTTTTCTGATTCCCAAACATCATCCTGATCAGACAACGCTATATAGTCGGTTGAGCAATTTGAAATCCCAGTTTCAAAGGCTTTTTTAGGTCCCAGGTTTTCTTTGTTTTCAATATAAAGTATTAGCCCGGGAAACCGGTTTATATACTCGTAAATTATCTCGCATGTTTTGTCTTTGGAACAGTCGTCTACAATTACAATTTGTTGAAGTGGTTGTGTTTGTTTTATAATACTATCCAGTTGCTCGCGTAAGAATTCCTCACCATTATATGTAGCCATCACTACGCCTACAGTTTTCATCTTTCCTGTTCTCCAATAAAATCTACCTTCATAATTTTCGTCATCCTTTTGAGGTCAGTGCGGGTATCTGTTGTTTGCGCGAGGTTGTGCGATGGAGCAATTATGATTTCTGTCGAAAATTATGCTTAATTGTAGAATGTATAGTCATATATTTGGTAAGCTTATCTTTTGTTTTGTTGTTGTCTTTTACAAAAAAGATTGACAATTTCAGGGTCATTATTCTCCACCAGGCCTTTAAAATATCGGCTCGTCTTATTCGTCTGATGGTTTTTGGTAAATAATGTTTTTGATAAAATATGTATTCCGCTCGTGTCTTCTTTTCCCATACTTCTGATAATAAGGAGTTTCTTTCACTCTGTCCTCCGATATGAACAACCGGTGCAGAATCAATATAACCGATTTCGTGTCCTGCTTTTCTAATTCTAAGGCACAAGTCCTGATCCTCTCCATATAGAAAGAATTTTTCATCGAATCCCCCGATTTTTTTGATGAGATCCAAACGGACAACCATGCTCGCCCCGAGAACGCAGGCTATGTTGCCAGGAAGATCCGATAGCTCATTCCCGGCATATTTCTGGCCAGGATATTTATATGATACCGACCACTGGGATGTCCTGTCAGGATTGATGATTTTTGCTCCGGCAAGACCGACACGGGGATTTGCATCCATATATGAGATCATATTTGTTAATGAATCTGGTTGCGCTTCTGTGTCCGGGTTAAGAAACAAGACGTATCGACCATTGCACATTGGTAATACCTGATTATTAGCCGTTGCAAACCCCAGGTTATTGGCATTGGCTATAATGTGAACCGTTGGATATTTCTTCTTAACTAAGGCTACGCTTTGATCGTTTGATCCGTTATCGACAACGAAGACTTCCATGCTGAGATCATCATTTGCCAAGACGGAATCAAGACAATTTCCGATTAGATCTGCTGTATTATACGACACAATTATGATGGATAGATCCTGTTGTCTCTTTTTGGCTTTCACCTTGAATTGGTAACCTCTCAAACCTTACCATTACAGCCTGTTAAGATGACATCCACTGATTTTCTGCCACACATACTGCCCTGTCTTGTCGATTAAAGGCTGACATATAAACCAACCCGCCTCGGACAAAAGCGGTTTTCGAGTGTATATGCCTCTAAATATACAGCGGACCCGTTTTTAACATCACGTGTCATCATATTGACCCAGTTCAACAGGTCATCCATCTCGCACCTTGCATAATCCTTAATCCGTCCATCGGCCCTGTATTGATCAAGTTGTTTCTCAAGCCGTTCAAAATCGACCAACCCAAGCGCTTTATGCTCATCAAGAAACCCCACATTACAATGATTCAATACGATTTGTTCGGCAAGATTGTTTTCCACCGTATCCTGCGGCGCTACGACAATAGCAGCAATCGCCGCAACGCGAATCATTTCATCAAGGGCTTTCTCTCTAAATTGCTGCGGAATATGCTCCATTGTATCAATACAGGTGACGACATCGAATGAATTATCTTTTAATGGTAGAAACTCGGCCCTTGCCACGATATCCGCACCTTTGGAAATATCCAGCGTAGTTACTCCACGAACCCCGAAACGCAGCAATAGATTTTCTCCCGGAACACCTCCGACATCAAGCACTGTTTGATCGGCAAGATCCAATGCCTTAATCAAATCACTGGTGTATTTCATGCGACCATAATATTCCCAATGATGCGCATCGTTACCCTTGCGTTTCTTCCGTTTGATAAATGGGACGCACTTCAAATCGCGCTTCCTTTTCAATAAAAATTTAGAAGGATTGAATCATTATTATCGGCCCGCCAAGAACATTCTTCTATTGAGCCAAAAGCATCGCATCCTCAAGCTATTGACACCCTTGTCTTTTTTAGTATCAATTGCCAGTGTCAATTTTTAATAACAATCGACATCTTGCTCATATGGAAGATAAATATTATGATTAAATTTTTCATACGTGGTTGGATAATCACCAATATTCCTATCTTTTAATGGCTTATATATGTCGATATATGAATTTATGTTCGGCCATTTGTTATCCCACAACTTTTTTATTTTACTTTGCCAAGCCTTATCAATATAACCGTCATAGCACATTTCTCTTGACTTGTTTTTTTCTGTTACCTTATGGTAATGCCATACAAACGAATTGTAGCTTAAGGCAGTACACCCTCCAGACAGAAAACAACGTAATGAAAAATCATTATTTTCATAACAGGCTTTCCATTTTTCATCAAAGAATCCTATTTTATCGAAAATTGATTTTCTCCAAAACATCACATTAAATTCATTCCCAATACACCTAAAATACTCTCTTACGCCTTTCTTACAAATATCTCCCAGAAAAGAGTGCCCTTTCTTTTGTAAATCGCTCATGTCTATGTTGTCAGCTCCGAACTCTTCTCTTGGCAACCACACTTGATAATCAACATCACTTTTGTCAGTAAACGGTGTTGCTTGATATACTTCCCGGATTTGGACTTTATTATATAAATCCTCATCCATTCCTGATGTAATTATTACATCTGAAGTAATCAGTCCTATAACCGGTGATTTGCAAGTTCTTACGAAAAAGTTTATTGCTCCACTGATTCCCATGTTACGATTTAATAATATAGATGAAAATCCATACTGGTTTTGTTTCTCTAAAAGCCAGTTTCTGTGTGCTGCTGTTGATCCCTGGTCTAAAAGAAATACGTCGCATGTAAGACTTTTGCTTTTCCTGGCATAAAAAACATCCATTGTTTGATTCAAAATATTTTGTGCGAATCGCTCACCTTCAGGATTATAGTTCAAAATCAAATATGAAATATCAGGTATCATCGAAAGTCCTTGTTTTTAAGCAAATGGAAATTCCTTAACATAAATTATTTTTCCGGGATCACCTTTTCATTCCTTCGAATTCGGCAGGGCCAATCCACCATAGAATGGTCATCATCGCAAATATCGTGTAGAAAACAACCTCCGGCACATGACTGAAAAAAGGTTCAAAGGATCCTATGACAATAACTGCAACTAACACAGCCGCGAGGCACCTGCCCCACTTTTTTATAAGATCATTTTTCCCATGCCTCATACATTTCCAGCACATACTAAGCGACGTAAATAATATATAGAGAAATAACGCAAACCCGATCAGACCGGTTCGCGCTGCGATACTGAACATCATTGAATGGGGGTCATTGAGGATACTACCTTGTCTGTATTTAACTGGGACACGCTTGAAATACTCCCCTAGATTGATATACCTCTCATTTCCATAAGTCTCTATCCCAAAGCCTATGCCGACAATTGGATAATCCCTTATAATCTCAACCGTTGTCAGATGTGTGGGAAGTCGTAAACCGGAAATTAAGTCGGCATGAATAAAGCGGTTTTTGAGAGGGGTCATAGCGACAACAATCAACAATATTACCAAGCAGGAAATCAGAACTTTTTTATTTTTGAAACATAATATGATAATTGCCAGGAACAGGGCCAGTGCTGCGCTGCGTGCCTGGGTCAGGATGCTCAGTGTACATAGTGGGAATAAGGATATCAGTGAGATTATTTTGATTTGTAAATTATTGTTTGTAATTATATGAAATAAAGAAAAGATTGCTGCAGTTACAGTAATGTAACCAACCCAGTTAACCGGTATTTCGGTAAGTCCTGTCGAAAGCTTTACAGAGAAACTGTTACCCAGCATGATGTAAAAATAATATATTTCTCCAATCGAAAATATAACCGCAGAGGCAATTATGATCCATGACAAGACTACAAGCCGCTTTTGAGAATTAAAGAAATTAATTAAAATGTAATAGACGACAAGGTATTTTAGCAAATGTGCACGAAAATCATGGATGCTGTTTTCTTTGTCAAGCGCAAAGAAGAGACCAATAAGGACCCACACGACAAAAAGCACAAAGGGTAACGTCAGAGGTGACTTAAATGAAAAATTAATTTTTTTGAAACAGATTAAAAGAAGAACAATGGCGAGGGAAAGGTAAACGCATATCTCCTTGATTGCCGTTGTGTGGGGAAATGGGTTTAAAAATATGAATATCCCCATAAGGACTGGAATGCTTAGGTTCAGAAAATTAAATCTGCCTTCACTTGTTTTAAGCTTCTCTATCTGGAGCGCTGAATAATCGAGGATTTTTGAACTCATTATTTTTATCCTTTCTCAGTACCTGTCTTTCTCAACAGACTAACAGAAAATCAGTATTTTAATCGGACCCTAACTGTGTTATACTATAGAACCTTTTTGGTCCTGCGGCTATAACACGATTCATGTTGTTTCATCAAACAATGAATTGAAGTTTTCTGCCTTGCCGTGAGAACGTTACATTCCAATGCGCTGGATATGTCTTCCTTCTATGGTTTTTGTGCAAGGTGACTCGGCTGCGTATTAAGAGAGTAGAAGTGATAATAAAAAACAATAAAAGATTCGAAAAAGAAATGTCAAGGATTCTCATCATACAGCTTGGCGATATTGGCGATGTGGTATGGGCTACGCCGACCTTCCGGGCTGTAAAGGAGGCATATCCGCAGGCAAATGTTTCCATCCTTATAAGGGAAGGTTTTGGTTCGCTCCTGGAAGCGGATCCCAGCGCGCATAAAATCTTTGAAGTAAAGCGGTATAAAGGAAACCTTCTCAAAAAGGCGTTCAAGCAGCTATCCTTTATCAGGGATTTACGCAGGGAGCATTTTGATCTGGTCATTGACCTTCGCTCCGATGACCGAGGGGCTTACATGGCCTTTCTGTCAGGCGCTCCGATCAGGGCCGCCCTGCTTTATCGCGGTCTCAAATGGCGCAACAGGCTCTTCACCCACCTTGCCGATCCCACACCTTCTGGAGAAAGAATTTATGGCGCCGCGGAGCAATCTCTCCTCGTTGTGAGGGGTTTTGGCATACACACCGAAGATGGGATTCCGAAACTTCTGGTTTCAGAAAAGGCGGTCGGGAATATCAAGCAACTCCTGAATCGTGAAGGTGTAGCGGATGTGGGCCGATGGATTACGCTGAACCCATTCTCAAGGTGGCAGTATAAAGAATGGGGTTATGAAAAATGGGTGCGGGTCATTGACTGGTTATGGAAAGAATACGCTATTTCAACGGTTATCGTCGGGGCGACCGAAGAAAGAGAAAAATCAATTGATATTGCCGGAAAATGCCATGGCCAAGTTTTCAATCTTGCCGGCCGGACAACGTTAGGTGAGCTGGCCGCCGTCCTCAGCCTGAGTTGCCTGCATATCGGAGTAGACAGCGCGGCCCCACAGATTGCCGCGGCTGTGGGAACTCCTACAATTACTATTTATGGGCCTTCCGTCTGGGATGAATGGGCGCCTCTGGGAGAAATACATAGCGTTGTTACTCCGGATTGTGACTGCGCCCCATGTCATCAGAAGGGGTGTGATGGCAGCGGTATAAGTAAATGTCTTGAAGAATTAACGGATGATAAAGTGAAGGGGGCTATTCAGAAATTCCTGAGCCACAATAACGAGATACCCGTTGGGACTCCAATTAAAAGGCCACCGAAAGGGATTCTTTTCGAAAAATTCAAAGAAGCGTAATCATTCATGGAAAAGAAGATCACTGCCTCCGGGCGAAGCGCCTCTTCCCGTTTTACTCGCTCGATCTCACGGTCTGATTCCTCAAGGGAATTATATGCCGGATCGTCTGGTTTTGTTTCCTGGCCGAGAAGGTCGCGCGAACAAACGGGCATCTTCTCGCATATTGGTTGTACGTTCACTCATGCTCGTAAAAAGAAAGGATACTGGCAATAATTACTTCAACATCGTTGTCACTCAGTTCGTAATACAAAGGAATTCTCAGTAGACAATCACTATACCTATCAGAATTTGGCAATTCTCTCCCATCATGTCGCTTTTCGTAAAAAGGGCTTTTGTGAAGAGATAGATAATGGAATACGGCCATAATTCCCTTCCCTTTCAAGTGCTCAATGAGTCGACTCCTCTGGGCCAAATCAGTACAGACCAGATAGAACGTGTGACCGTTATTTGTCGCGTATTCCGGAATATGGGGCAACGTGAGCAGTCCCTTTGTCTCCAGGATTTTCAATCCATCCCAATAGAGATTCCAGATTTCTTTTCGTCTGTTCTGGATATCGTCGATATGTTCAAGCTGAGCATACAAAAAAGCGGCAATAATATCCGCTGGCAGAAACGATGAACCAATATCCACCCATCCGTATTTGTCTACTTCTCCACGGAAAAATGCCGCCCGGTTTGTACCTTTTTCTCGAATTATTTCAGAGCGTATTGAAAATGTATCATCATTGACGACCAGCATGCCCCCCTCTCCGGAAATGACATTCTTTGTCTCATGAAAAGAAAAAGCCGCCATATGGCCAAGAGAGCCAAGCGGTTTTCCCTGATAATGCGAATCAACCGATTGCGCGGCATCTTCGACAACCAAGAGATTATGGATATGCGCTAAATCAAGAATTTCACTCATGTTACACGCCATACCTGCATAATGCACCGGAACTATCACCTTCGTCTTTGAGGTGATCAAGGGTTCTATCGCTGCCACATCAATATTAGGTGTTGATTTTTCACTGTCCGCAAATACGATTTTTGCCCCCCTCAAAACAAACGCATTGACCGTGGATACGAATGTGAAACTCGGGACAATGACCTCGTCCCCGGGTTCTATGCCGCAAAGAATGGCGGCCATTTCCAAGGCATCTGTGCAGGAAGAGGTCAGGAGAGACTTGTTGAAACCATAGCGTGTTTCGAAAAAATGTTGGCATTTTTTCGTGAAAAGACCGTCGCCTGAGATCTTGCCGGATTCGACAGCCTGTTTGATATAGTCCGTTTCTTTCCCTGTAAAGTACGGCTTATTAAAGGGTATCTTCATGATCAAATCCAGAAATGATAAAAATATTCAACTCTTTCAATCCTGTATCCACATTTTTTGTACAAGTTACAAGAGGCGATGTTTTCTCCCTGCGTAACGACCTGCGCAGACACCAATCCCCTCCTGCGTGCCCAAGCATGTGCCTCCCGCACGAGAGTAACACCAAGGGCTTTCCCTTGCATCTCCTCGGTTACTGCAAGCAAACCAATACAGCCACGTCCATTTTTCTCTACTACCGTGACCATCCCTACGATGTTCCCCGATAGATGTGCCACCAATACTACATCAGCCAGTTGTCTATTCACCGAATTTCGTATCCACAGCAGATATAAATCGACAAATTTTCTTTCAGGGATCCGGAAATCACGCTTAAACCTTGAACAAATCCCAGCTTGAATAGCAAGGTTTTCCAAGCCTGTGCAGGGCAATATATCAGAATATTCTTCGATAACCCAATCAAAACTATCAGACGGCTTACATATCTGACTGATGTCCATGACAAACGTAGCTTTTTTATCGGCCAAAAATCCATAAAAAAGCTGCGCGGCTGTTTGCGATTCCTCATCATTCGGGTTGGAGGCCCAGTACGCCAGCTTGACATTTTCCTTCTTCAGGCGAGAGATAACCTGACCAAGTTCTTCAACCAAAAGTTTGGCTGGGAGAATTCTGGCGATTGGGATTCCGAAAAAATTTGAATCCCACTCCAGGATTTGAACTCGGTTCAAATTTGCCTCCTCAATTATTCTCGAAGATATGTTGCTGTTGCATTTATGATGGCACAATCTGCCATTCCGGAGGAAAATAATCATCGGGATGATTATATTTGATTTCGTTGCTGATTCTATCGGTTCTCACAACTATCTTGTCTGCATTTCGGTTCAGGTATGCGGCCCACCAGCTGAACGTACTCCCTCCTGCCGTGATGTTATGCTTGCACTTGCTCATGATCCACAGGTCTTCGAAACCTCTTTGTGGAGGGTTAATGTTAACATATGTAACATTCGCAGGAATTCTAAAATTTTTCATGACCCAGGGCATGTCATCTGAAAAAATGTAATAATGAGGCGTATTGACCCTTTGGGAAATGTAGGCGACTGCATTATGGTAGTAAT
>Ga0222635_1000707_pt1 | contig 11172 bp, 5 predicted proteins | sample AntAcemetagen139_FD_179809 | JGI IMG/M metagenome (GOLD analysis project Ga0222635, IMG submission 179809) | Saline water microbial communities from Ace Lake, Antarctica - #139 | ecosystem: Environmental > Aquatic > Non-marine Saline and Alkaline > Saline | place: Antarctica: Ace Lake | collected...
CCACCTAAAAAAGAAGATGTTATTTGGATGGAATCTATTTCTGTGGAAAATCTGAAGATAAATTTTTTAAAAGAAACCACTCCTGGCCGAATTGCCGGTAGGGTCGTTAGCGAAAATGAATTATCTAATATTAAAAAGATTAATTATTCAATAAAAAGTGTAACAGGGTCTGTTTTTTTCGAAATAAGTGAGGACGAGGTAGATTTTGATGAGGCTGGTGCAATTAAATTTGATTTTTCGTTGGAAGATATTCGGCTAACGAAGAACAGTGTTTTGGTGGTAGAGGTTTTTAATAAAAAAGGGAACCTAATGGCCAGCGGAGAACAAAAAGTCGCTTCTCAGTTATTTTTTGCAGATCCGGAAATTAGTAACTTAGAAATTGAAATAAAAAAAGAAGTTGGTGTAGCTTCTTTTGACTTAGTTAACCAAAGAGACGACATAGTGGCGGTCTGGCCGCGTGTTGAAATATATAACTTAGATGAAACAGAATTGGTTGGGAAAGCAAGTGGCTCATTTATAGGAATTGGTACGGAGGGAAAGCAATCGCTTTCAGTTGAATTTCAATTACCAGAAGATCCACAAGTATATGTATTAAAAGCATTAGCAGAATCAAAGGATGGAGTAAGATTGGGAGGTGTTCTTGAAAAAAGATTTTTAATAAAGGGGGTTTTTGCTCATGTTAAATCTTTTGAATTACTAGAAGAGGGATTAATGGCAAAAAAAGCTAATTTTGTTTTTACAGGAGTAACAAAGCCAGATCTTAAACTCGACGTGAAGATTAATGCTGTACAAGAGTGGGAAGGTACTATTGTTGATAAATATCAAAAAATTATTTCTGTGAAATCGGACAAAAGGGGGCGATTTACGGGGAGTGTTTCTTTCAAACTAGAAGAAGATTCTGATTATTTTATGGCAGATGTTTTTGTAATGAGGAAAGATACCATTATAGGAAAGGAACATCTTGAGAAAAAAATAATCGTTGCTCCAAATCTAGCTGCGGAAATAGCAAAACAACGAGAAGCTCTTGAGAGAGAAGAGGCAATGAATAAAGCTAAATGGTGGCTAAGTAAAGACTTTTTAGTCTGGGGAGTTATTTTGATAGCTCTTATCTTATTTGCAACTAATAATTGGCTTCGTCTTCATAAAAAGAACTTATGGATTTTCCTTTTGTTTACTCTTTCTTGGCAAACAGCGCTTGGATATGGTGATGCAGAGCTAGGAGACTCTCCACAAGTTTGGTGGCGTCACCCGGTTGAGTCATGGTATTACAATCCTAATCCAGATGATACAGATATACCAACCGTTGGATTCGAACATTTTTCTAAGTTGAGGATGAATGGGGAGATTCTGGATGCATTGCTGACAGATGTAGATCCAAATGCGTTGTTTGCTAGCCCTGTTCCCGACACAAAGCCAACTGCTATTTTAATTAATTTTACAAAGGGCGGTGGTGCTTATGATGATTGGTTTGGAGTTGCAACTGGTGATAATTCTGGAGATCAAGATTTTGACCTAGAAAAAATGCCTACTCCACAATACGATTTTTCATCGGTTAGTAGGTCTGTTGAGTTTGAGCTTGAGGTGGATATTCAGAATCCTATTAATCCTGACGATGCTTATAAAACACTAATTGAGGATAGTCCTCGGGTTACACTTCAAGAGTTTTTGGATCGCGAAGATGGCGATTGGGCGTATACTGTGTATTTTTGTATGTATGGACAATTGGATGATATTACGTGTAGTGATCAGGGGGGAAGTTATCCAAATTCTCAATGGTATGCAGCTACGCCAAGAATCCTGAAAATTGACTCAACGGACCCAACTATAGATTTTGCTCCACAAGAATTGCACGCAGATCGTATTGCCGCAGATAAAGTAACTCTTGAGACAAGAATTATAAGTAGAGACGGAAAACGTATTACAAGGAGGCAAAAAGTAATAGAACTGCAAGGAGAGAATCTTTTGTATGGAACAAAAGATGGAGAAAGGATAGAGACAGTAAGGCAACGAGATGATGTTGTAACTAGAATTGGAATTGTTGAGGCAAGAATGATTAAACTTAACCAAGACCTGAATGATCCATTTATTCCAGTAGAAAAAGAAACAGAATTGTTGATTTTATTATATGGCATAGATAAGACTCCAGTTGGCAGTGGAGGGGATGGAGTTGGTGGGCTTGAGCAATTACTTGGTAGTCTTGAAGACCAAAGAGATGTTGATTTAAATCCGGCTATAATAGCCTTAGATATAGAGGTTGCTACATTAACAAATACAACAATTCCAGGAACAGAGGGGGAAATATCCACAATTGATACCGATGTTTTAGTATTAGAGGCGGAGATTGCAACATTGAAGGCAAGTATAAAAGCAATAAAAGATTTATCAGAAACTGCTCCAGTGGGATTAGCTATTGGATGTACTGACCCAGGTGGTGTTGGCTGTAGTGATATATCTTATGAGGTACAGGTTAGAGGAAATTTTTGTGATGATGCAACGATTTGTGATGCAACTGGAACGAGAGTTTTTAAGGTTTGTGATGAGGTAGGAAATTGTGTGGAGGGAAATGAAAACAAAATAGATTGGTATGATCCAGTTTCTCCAGAAATTAGCATTACTTTGAGAAAAGATAATGATGGGAATGGAGAGTTAGATTCTGATTTCACAGAAGGGGTAATTAAATCAGGGAATGTTATAGCCTTCGAACTTTCAGGGGCAACAACCGACTCAAGAAAAAAAACCAACATGCCTAACCCGGAAGACAATAGTTCCGTTGGTCCAACTTTAGAATATGATTACAATGAAAATGCTTGTGGGGGGAATGTTAATGCACCGTTTTATGAAGACACTGTAAATAGTGTCTGTGTAGAGACATTATCAATTTGTGCAAATTCGGCTACCGACAGAGGAGACCAAGAACTTAATAATGGAGGTGCTTGTAATTCTTTTTGTGAGTTTGGAGACGGTCTTACGTATATTTATAATGATGGTATTTGTTTATTAGACTGTGATAGGCGGAATTTATCGATATGTCTTCCGGGGATACTAGGCAGAGGTGAAAACTGCAGTCCTGGTTATCCAGATTACGATAATTGGTTTCCAGATCCAGCAACTAAGCAATTGGGAGTACCTTTTGTGCAAGAAAATAACTGTGGAGACAAAAGACAAGCGGTGGGAACAGCGACAGATGTTTGTAGTTTTATAAGTAAATTTGGATGTGCACCATTTACCGGAGCGGCTTCTTTTCAGCCATAGTAAGATTTTAATTTAAAAATATAAAAAGAATGATAAACCAGTTTAAAAATATTATGAAATATAGTTTAACCTTAGCTTTATGGTTAATTTTTTCTATCAACACAACTCCTTTGTTGGCCGATGAAATTCCAGGAGTAGGAATTGATTGGGAAGCCTCAACTATGCAAGTTGAATTTGATGAAGAAAACATAATGGTCCCAGCTTCAACCTGTTTTTCAACAACTCCTACAAGTTGTGTGACACAAGTGCCATATATAGATGATTGTGTGATAGAAGACTTGGACACTTTAGGGTATTCAGATGTAAATCCATCACCCGCAATAGAGGACTGTTTTCATGAGGCGGGAGATTACCAGGTGACAATTCAGTTAATAGATTTTGCCGGAAACTTGGCAGCGCCAATTATTTCAACGCTTACTGTTATGGCAGGAACGCCAGATCAAGACCATTCAGAGTTAAGGGTATTTAGTTGTCCAACAGATGGAACTGCGCCAATTGCAAACAATGATGGAGCTTGTACGTTATATTTTATAATAAAAGATCAATACGACAATCCAGTTTCACAGCTTGAAACGGAAGATGTAAATATGTATCTAGACACGCTATTATCAATGGATGCCAATGATCCAGAAGATGCTGCTGGTATAATTTCTTTTAGAGAAGGATTGTTAATGAATGGTGATTTCGTTGAAGATGGAAATCCAACAAAAACAGCTTTTACGTTAGGAGTAGATTATGTAGGAGGGCTCGGAGTTTATGAAACATTAAATTTTAGGGCACTGGCGCCTACCTTGGAAAAAGTTGGAGACGTGTTATCTAAGAATGATCCATTTCAGTTAGATTTTATTTTTGAGGTGCCAAGTATAGACGTTGATGGGACGGTTAATATAGCCAGCCCTATTACTTTTAGATATGGACAATACTCTCCAGAAATTAAATTTAAACCAATGATTTCTAGTAATGTTGAAATTCCTGGAACCCCAGAGTTTATTATTGATGTAGCAAATCCAATAAATGTTGTTCGTTCAATTTCGAATGCTACAGGATTAGCGGCAGTTAGTAATATTCTTATGGGAGTAACACATCATTATTTACCTTGGGAACTAATGTTTGATCCTAGCTTTTTCATTAATGAAAGTATGCCATCAATATCATTTACAACGTTAGATGCCCCAGGAGACCAAGTAAGTCCGCAAAGTGCAACAGTTACCATTCGGGATGACACTGTTAATTACACGGAAAATTTATCATTTTCTTCTATTATTTCATATACAATAAATCATGGAGGCACTGATTATTCCATTAGTTACCCAGGAGGAGCAATTGGAAGTGGGTTCGGGGCAGATTGTGCAGATGACCCAGAATGTGTTGCTACTGAAATTACAGTGAAACTCATTGGAGCTTCTGTTGAAGGATCTGTTTTGGGGGGAGTTGATACCACTAGATTCGGAACGGATGATAGCTCGACTTTACTTGGGGCCAATAAGTTTACAGACATTCGTGAAGATATATTTAAAAATGCACATAGAATTTCAAGGGGCTTGCCAGCGGAAACATCGGCTACTTTTACAAACTTTGCTGATCTTACTTGGACAGATGATGTAGTTTTAGCTGAAGGAGATGTTGCGGTTACGGTAGATGGAGATTTGCCAATAGGGATAAAGACATTAATTATAAAAAATGGAAATTTTGTTGTTCATGGAAATTTGACCTATTTGAACAAAACAGATTCATTTGGAGTGATACTTATAAACGATGAAGTGAAACCATTTCCAGAGAAAGGTAATATTTTTGTGGAAAACACCGTAAAAAAGATTGCAGGGACTTATTTCTTGGAGGGAACAATAATGACAAACAATGCTCTTCCGGGTGCAAATCCTACTATTTATGATGGTGTAAATGGATTAACCACGAATGATACTCAATTTTTACTAGAAGGGGCGATTCTTTCCAATAGTACTCTTGGGGGAGGATATGAGTCCTTTTATCCAGCTGGTACTTTGGAATACCTAACACCTTGGGGGAGTACTGCAGATTTAACTACAGATGTAGGATATCTAGCCTGGACAGGGGCAGGGAAAACAAAACTTGAAATAGCAAAGGCCTACGACTTACATATGGTGCGTTATTATCATCCAACATATGATGGTTTTCTTTTGCAAGACAATGGAGACATGTGTGTTTGTGTTCCGGGGGGAACCTCTTGTTCCGCTGCATCCGGAGACGGGGCAGATTGTGATAGCAATGACAATGCTTTTGTTATTCGAACGGATGGTCGGATGAAGCAATTACCTCCGCCAGGGTTTGAAACAGTTTCTACTATTAAGTGGGAATAAATTAGCGATTAATGCTTAAGGTAAGCGTCTTAAATCACCACAAAAAGACTTGATGTTAGAGTGTTTTTAACTAAGATTTGGGGGAAATTTTACCTATAAAAATGACAGAAGAAAACATTGTACCGGAAAACGAAGAAAATCAAGATGATACAAATACAGAAAACCAAGAAAATGGTGAACCTATAGAACAAGAAGATAAGGAAGAGACCTCTCAAATGTTTGTTCCAGAGGGAGGAAATTACTTTGCAAGAGGGCTTGTGCCAGAAATAGAAGAGTCATATCTTTCTTATGCCATGTCGGTAATTGTCTCTCGGGCCCTGCCTGATGTAAGAGACGGTCTTAAGCCTGTACATAGGAGGATATTATATGCCATGCACGAAAATGGACTTCGGTCTACTGCTAAGTTTCGTAAATCAGCCAATGTTGTTGGTGCCGTGCTTGGTAAATATCACCCACATGGAGATACTGCTGTGTATGATTCTATGGTGCGGATGGCACAGGAATTTTCATTGCGATATCCACTTGTTCATGGACAAGGTAACTTCGGATCAATAGATGGAGATAACGCAGCAGCCATGCGTTATACAGAAGCTAAGATGTCAAAGGCAGCAGAGCTTATGTTGCGAGATATTGAAAAAGATACAGTTGAGTTTAGAGAAAATTATGATGCAACGGCGCAAGAACCAACAGTTCTTCCTGCGGTTGTTCCACAGCTACTTCTCAACGGAACGATGGGAATTGCTGTTGGTATGGCAACAAATATTCCACCACATAATATGGGAGAAGTTATTGGAGCAACGTTGCATTTATTGAATAATCGAGAAGCAACAATTGATGATCTTTTGACATATATCAAAGGTCCAGACTTCCCAACATCGGGAGAAATTTACGATGGTGGAGCTGTTAAAGAAATGTATCATTCTGGGAGAGGAGGGATTGTGATGCGTGCTAAAGCAAATATGGAAGAAATAAAAGGAGGAAAAACAAGAATTGTTATTACAGAAATCCCATATCAAGTAAATAAAGCTGATTTGGTTTCTAAAATTGCTGATTTAGTAAGAGACAAAAAAATTGTTGGAATTACAGATCTTCGCGATGAATCAAACAGAGAGGGAATCCGTGTAGTTATAGAACTTAAGAAAGATGCATTCCCTAAAAAAATTCTTAACCAATTGTTTAAATTTACACTTCTACAGAAGAACTTTAATCTAAATATGATTGCTCTAGTAGATGGGATTCATCCACGATTGCTGAACTTGAAAGAAGTTTTGAGTTACTTTTTGGATCATCGGTTTGATGTTTTGGTTCGGAAAACAAAATTTGATCTTAAAAAAGCAGAAGAAAGGGCACATATTTTGGAAGGACTTAAAATTGCGTTAGATCATATTGATAAAGTAATTGCTATAATTAGAAAATCAGAAACAAAAGAAATTGCTTCTGAGGAATTGATAAAAGAATTTGGACTTAGCGACAGACAGACTAAGGCTATTTTGGAAATGAGATTACAAACTCTAGCAGGGCTAGAAAGAAAGAAAATTGAAAATGAGTTGGCCGAAAAACTTGAATTAATAAAAGAATTAAAATCAATATTAGAGTCTAAAGAAACACAATCAGATATAATTAAAGCTTGTTTAAATGACGCAAATGATAAGTTTGGGGATGAGCGTCGGACAAAGGTTCATCCACATGGACTAGGTAACTTTAATGCTAAAGACACTATTCCAGATGAGGAAATGTTGACAGTGTTGACAGCAGAGAATTACATCAAACGAATGAAACCAAGCATGTTTCGTTCACAGAAACGAGGAGGAGTAGGTGTTGTTGGTGCAAAAACTAAAGATACAGATATTATTTCTAAATCTGTATACGGAACAAATCACAATGATTTACTTTTCTTTACAAGTTTTGGAAGGGTGTTTGCTTTACCGATGTACGAAATTCCAGAAGCATCAAGAACAGCAAAAGGAACACCAATTATAAATTTATTACAATTACAGCCAGAAGAAAAAGTTACAGAAATATTAAATTTGAGCCGATCAGAAGGGAAATATATTGTTATGTGTACAACTGGTGCCACTATTAAAAAAACAGAATTAGAACTTTTCAAAAACATCAGAAGAAGCGGACTTATTGCCTGCGGTGTTAAAGATGGAGAAGAGCTGCAATGGGCAAGAATGTCTTCAGGAGAAGATGAGATATTTGTTGTAACACATGATGGGAAATCTATTCGATTCTCTGAAGAAAATGTTCGTGCTATGGGGCGAGCTGCTGCAGGGGTTAGGGCAATTAGATTAAAGGGAGATGATAAAGTAATTCAGATGGATATTTTAAAAGACGAGGATGCTAAATTACTGACAGTAATGGAAAATGGTCTTGGGAAAATGTCCAAAGTAAAACTATATCGAAATCAAACGCGAGGAGGAACGGGGGTAAAAGTATCAAATGTTACTAAAAAAACAGGAAAAGTTGCCGGAGCAAGGGTTATTTCTTCTATGGAGGGAGACTTGTTGATTGTAACAAAGAACGGTCAAACTATCCGTACACCTCTTTCTGGGATTAAAGTTGCAGGTAGGGCGACTCAAGGGGTTATTTTAATGAAATCAAAGAAAGACATAGTTTCTTCTATATCTATTATGCAAGACCTTATAAAAGAAGACGGAACTGAAGAAAAACAAGATAAAGACATTTAAATATCAGTAGTTTTTTTGATCGAATCAATTTATAAGATATAATTTGTTTATGAGCAAAAAAAAATCTTCAATAGATATTGAAGCGATTGTTGCAAAAGCGCAAAAAGGTAATGAAAAATCTTTTGTGTTTTTGTATGATCATTTTTTTGATCTTATTTTTCGATATGTGTCATTTCGTGTTTCACCAGAATCCAGAGAAGATGTTGTTGGTGATATTTTTTATAAAGTAGTTCACAACTTAAAGAAATATAAACAGAAGCCAGGGGCTTCATTTAAATCATGGATTTATGCAATTGCTCATAATCAAATTATAGATTTTTATCGGAAACAAAAAGAATTACTCGGTAGTGATCAAATTGAAGAAAATTTTTTTAATAAACTTCCCGATAAAAAAGGGAAAAAACCAGATGAGCATTTTATTAAAAAAGAAGAAACAGAAACTATAAAAAAGGCCTTAAAGAAGCTTTCTCCGATTCATCGTGAAATTTTAGAGTTGAAATTTTTAGAAGAATTCTCGAATAAGGAAATTTCAAAAATAATTGGAAAAACAGAAGGTAATATTAGGATTATGCAACTTAGAGCACTTCGTGAGATTCGAAAATTTTTCTAATACCCCTTAGTTTTCCATTCATAGGGACGCAGATTTTTTTTGCTTTTTGTTTTGTAGGGCAGGTTTAGAATATATCGTACATCCTCTCGACATTTACGAGGAGCCCCTTGTTGAAACTTTAATAAACTCAATCTGTATTGTTGTGTTTTTTCTTGAGTTAAATCACAACTAATATATTTCTTTTTTTTACGGAATGAACGTTTTATTTTTTTTTGGACACTAACTCGCTTTTCTTCAAATTGTTTATATGCGAGACGTGGGTCATATGTTCCATGTCTCATATGATTTTGTCTTCCAAAAACACGATTTCCATCATTGTCGTACATAGCAGCATCGGCTGTGGTCCAAAACATTAGAACAAATGCAGAAAAGACGCTCCCAATAAATATTTTTACCATCTAGTTATTGTACCATGAAATTGGTGGAAAATAAATATTTTTTTGTTAAAATCCGTTAGGATAGATTAAAAAAAGAATAAAGATAAAAAAATATGTTGAATTTTATTCGAAAAGCAATTGGTGAAAGACATCCTTTACGGCTTTTTTATCATAAAATTCAAGCCATTTTTGCAGCATTGTTTTTTAATTTCCCATCTCACAAATTAAAAATTATTGCTGTTACGGGGACTTCTGGGAAGTCCACAACTGTAAATCTTATTCATTATCTTATTCAGAATGCAGGAAGGAAATGCGGAGCAATTTCTGGTATAAATTTTCGAATTGGAGAAAAAGAAATATTTAATGAAACCCTTCGAACAACACTTCGGCCCTGGCAAACTCAAAAACTTCTTCGTCAGATGGTTCGGGAGGGTTGTGAATTTTGTGTAATAGAAGTTTCAAGTCATGCAATTGACCAAAACAGGATTTGGGGAGTTACGATTGATACAGCGGTTCTTACAAATGTTTCGGACAATGAACACTTAGATTATCATCAAAATATTGCTGAATATATACGCACAAAGGCTAAAATTTTTCAAGCACTTAACCTTTCCTACCGAAAGCCGAATGTACCAAAAGTTTCTGTACTTAATTTGGATGATGAAAACTATGATATTTATGAGGATTTTCCTGCAGATAGAAAATGGAGTTTTTCTACAAAGAAATCAGCGGATGCTATGGTGAGCAATGTTAAGCTTGGGGCTAAAAAATCAAAATTTAATTTAAAATTACCAAATCATAATTTTGAAATTACAACAAGTCTTCTTGGCTTACACAATATATCAAATTTGTTGGCAGCTATTTCAGCAGTTTCGGCCAACGGAATTCCGGTTATAAATTTAGAAAAATTAATGGAAGATTTTCCAGGTATTCCTGGCAGACTCACGCCAGTAAATGAAGGACAGGCGTTTTCGGTTGTGGTTGATTTCTCTTACAAGCCAAGTGCCTTAAAAGCTGTTTTAGAAACACTGCGAGGGATGATTCAAGGACGTATTATTATTGTTTTTGGTGGGACTGGCTCTCGGACAAGAGAAAATTTAGAAGAGTGTGGGAAAATTATTAATCTTCATGCGGATGAGGTTGTTTTGACAACAGATGATCCAAACAATGATGATCCTAAGCAAATTGCTTCATTCCTTAAAAAAGGAATAGGTAGAAAAGAGGGAGATAGTTTCTTTGAAATAGAAGATCGCTATGAAGCCATAAGGTATGCACTTTATATAGCTGAACCAAATGACTGTGTTCTTATTGCTGGTCGTGGACATGAGATAATTCAAACAATAGGAAACCAGAAAATTCCATTTGATGATAAAGCCGTTGCTCAAGAAATTTTACAGTTTGCGAAAAAAGAAAATCTTCTTGAGTAAAGATTTTCCTAGATCACAATTTTTAATTAACACTTAGGTATATTATTTTGCAATTGCTTTTATAATTTCAACTTTTTCGAGAGGAGCATCCATCGTGCCTGTTTTTACTTTGGCAATTTTATCAACCACGTCCATACCTTCTGTCACATGTCCGAAAACGGTGTGTCTACCATCTAAATAAGTTGCATCCTGATGAACAATGAAAAACTGTGAACCATTTGTTCCTGGTCCAGCATTGGCCATAGAGATTGCTCCCCTGACATTAGAAAGTTCTGCTACAAATTCATCTTCAAAGTTTTTACCGTAGATGCTTGTTCCCCCTGTTCCATTAGAATTTTCATAATCTCCTCCTTGGAGCATAAATCCATCTATAACTCGGTGAAAAATTGTTCCATCGTATTTTCCATTTTTACTTAATTCGTAAAAATTTTTAACAGTCTTTGGAACTTTGTCTTCATAAAGTTTAATAGTGATGTCGCC
>Ga0222635_1000718_pt1 | contig 11083 bp, 8 predicted proteins | sample AntAcemetagen139_FD_179809 | JGI IMG/M metagenome (GOLD analysis project Ga0222635, IMG submission 179809) | Saline water microbial communities from Ace Lake, Antarctica - #139 | ecosystem: Environmental > Aquatic > Non-marine Saline and Alkaline > Saline | place: Antarctica: Ace Lake | collected...
ACGTTTTTTGCGATCCCTCAGAATACCGGACCATGCGGTGACAGTGCCTGAGAGATCAAGCAGGGCGGAAATCACGCCGCCATGCAGAATGCCTTGAACATAATTTCCGATAAGTATATCTTTCATAAATAATTTTATTCGGGTTCCTTCATGATCCAAAGATTCCAGTTTCACTCCCATAAGTTTATTCAAGGGAACTTTTTCTTCAAAGATTTCTTTGAGAGAGTCCAACATCATCGGAATATCATGTTTTTGTTCGGGCATTTTTATCCTTTCAGCTAAGATCTTACAAATAGGGACATCCCCCCCCCCATCTGTTTTATAGTAGTTTGCCCCTACCCTGAAAAGCAAGGGAAAAATAGATGGGTATGTAATTGTTTTCCTCTCTCGGTATTCGATGCAAGGGATAAAAACCGTTTGACATTGTGGCGGGATACAGGTACTTCATCTGCACTACAAGGTTATCATATTCCCCGTTTTCCGGCAGGTTACTCTATGAACAGATATATCCACTTTGTCCTCCAAAGACCGGTCCCTATATTGATTCTGCTGGTCATTTTTACTGCGGTCCTGGTCCCCGGAATATCCAGACTGGAATTTGATAATTCCGTCGAATCCTTCATGCCCAAAAATGACCATGAATATATCTATTACAACGAAATTAAGGAGATCTACGGAGATAATGGCCGTTTTGCCATTATCTCCGTATCTTCAGACAACCTGTGGAGTGGAGAAACTCTACGAAAGCTCGACCTCCTCATTGCCGATCTGGAGGAATACGAAGACTTCAACGAGGAGCGGGAGGCATCCCGGCTGGAGAGGTTCGATTCAATCGTGTCACGGGGAAAGATCCCCTATGGCGACCTGATGGCGGCATTTGACGATGATCCCCCCTTCCAGAGACTCTTGGCGCGAAAAACAGGAGAATCCCGTAAAAAGGGCATTGTAAGCGCACACGGCCTCCTAGGACGATTAAACTAATTAGTGAATGGGATAGGGCGAACGAGATTGATCTTGCTACATAAAGAGATAAGGGGGAATTTCTATGATTAAAGATATCCTAAAATGGTCTGTGGTTTTATTCGTAGCAGCTGTTCTTCTATTTTTAATTATCCCCAAGTACCAATTCATGGGACCTAATGGATTTGCACTTTATAGATGCAATACTATTACCGGAGAAGTAATGGCGTGGGATATCGACAGCCAAAAATGGGTTACCCCGAGTCGAAAGATGATGAGCGAATTTCTGATCTTAAAAGTCGATTAATGAATGGGCAAAGCCCAACACATATGAGCCGCCACTTTGTCAATAGGCAAAAATAATCCCTTGGCAATAAAATTCATTTTATTGCATTGTTCTTTAACAAATCGAAAAACCTGACTTCATTTCTGAAGGCGTGCTGGGCTCTGGAAGCCTGCTACAAACACATATTGAGGGTCTCTTACGCCGTTTTACGGCTGGTCTGCCTTGATTGATATGGGCAAACGCCCTAGAAATTCATCGGTGACCTCATACCGCCCTTTTCAAAGGTACAGGCTTGGTCTTAATAATACAGACCATCCAGTTAGTTGCAGGATCGGGTGAGGCGCAGGTTGTTCTCAATGCTAATTATGTGTGTCATATCGTCGCCCTAATCAAAGCTTCAGGTTGCCGGTGTATATTTTCTTAATGATGGTTTCGTGGTCACTGCCACAATTATCGCAATTTTCATTATCATCATTGAAGATATTACTCTCATGGCCCCAGTTAGGCGTCTAAGCTGCGACGATATGACAATTCATGCTGCCAAAAAACGATCCGCATTATATGGCTCTTTTCTTTTCAAGATAAAGTACACCGCCCTTCCAATCTTATGGGCAAGAATGGAAAGCGCCTTTCCTTTGCCATGTTTTTTGGCCAGTTTCTCCACATAGGCTTTACCCTTGGGATTGCATCGTAAAAAGAGGACTGCCGCTTCGGAAAAAGCCCACTTCAGATGGGCATTACCGATCTTGGCTCCGGAAGTGCCATAGGATTTGCCTGCGGATTCCGCCTTGCATTTTACAAGTCGGGCATAGGAGGCAAAATCCTGTACCTTTGGAAAGCGATTGATATCATCGATTTCATAGAGAATGACCAGACTTATGATAGCGCCGATTCCGGGAAACGATTTTAAAAGCACGTAGCTGTGGTAGTCATGTATCTTGGCATGCTTTTTAATATACCATTCAACACTGGAGAGCTTCTCGTCGTAGAAATTAATGAGTTCGACATCCATGTCCACACTTCTCTGGACACTCTTGTCATCAAACCGATCTTCTACGAGGGATCTGTTTGATTTGTATCGAAGGTTTTTACCGATTTCGGGAAGATTATACTGAGAATTTGTATTGTGGATGTGAGCGAGAAGTTCGGCGCGTTTTCTCATGAGGTGGTTTCGGCGTCTGAGGAGGTCACGGGTTGAACGCATGGCCCGGGGATAGACGTAGGCCATGGGAAATGTCCCTCCCCGGAGAAGAGAGGCTATTTTATAAGAATCGATTTTATCGTTCTTTGCCTTGCCTCCATGAATGGCTTTCATGTAGAGGGCATGTCCCAGCACAAAAGGGAGATTGTTATCTTCACAGAAATCTGCTACCCAATACCAGGTAAACATGCATTCGACGGCAATGCACAGATCATCCTGGAAGGGTTTGATGGCCTTGGCAAGGGCTTTGGGGTCAGCTTTCATGTTTTTGTGTAATACCACCTGGCCAGTGGAATCAAGTATACAAAGATACATGGTTCTGGCGTGCAGGTCGATACCACAATAATGGTTATGCTGCTTTGCGTAAAATCTCATTGAGTCTTCCTCCTTTGTTTGGTTTGGTTGCCTTCGCAGCTTAAATTAATGCTGCGGCAAAGGAAAGGCTCAATGAGTATCAATACTACTGCACCTGACCGCGAGGAGTGCGACGGGTGACAAGCGGCGTTACTGATTACCAAAAGAAGAACTAAACCGCTTCGCGGTGGTAGATACAGAGGACTTGTGGGGAAATCCTAGAATAAAGAATTATTGACAATCCCATTCTATCTGTTATTCAGTAGCTCATGTTGTTGAGTTTTGCAACTTGTAGGGGGGAGACCCCTATTGAAACCCCATAGGAAAATCTGTTGTTCACGTAGCGGCTCCGTTCCTCATGCTTCAATCCAAAATTGAATCAATACCTCGAATTTTCACTTATCGGCTTTACCGCAACTTCGGATTGAAGCTTATTCGAAAGAGCTACACTTGCGAGGGAAGACCAACAAGTATTCGCTCCCGCTTCTCGATACACAGTTGTTGAAGGAGGGATACCGGATAGGACTTGCAATTTAAGGTTGCATCCGGCGGCGTTGATGTCGTCTTAGAGAAAAATTCCGAAATGTTCCGCATGACCTTTGGGAACAGAAAGACAAAAAAGATATGGAACAAGGCTAGTTATTATTGAAACGAACCATAGCTATTGTAAAGATATCGCAAAGGCCTATTAAATTTTCCAAGATGACATCAACATGGCACTCATGCCAGTGAATATTTTATCATGCCATTGTGGTTTTTGCTCCGCACTCTCCCTTTATATTCCAGATGCTGAACGTGCGCCATGGTTTCTCCGAAAGCAAACCACTTCTGCTGTGCCGGGAACTCCTCCCATGTCTTGGCGGTGATGTCCCAGCTGATGTGGGGGGCGATCTGGAGAATGTTCTTCTCTCCATCGCCGAGGGCAACCAACACTTCATTCAGCCGGGCGCGGTGGTGGTCCTGTAACTCCTTCACCCTCCCGCGCAGGTCATGCACTAGGCGGCGGTGTCCCGTCAGCACCAGCTTCACATCCAGGGCGTTGACCTTCTCAAGACTGGCCAGGTACTCCCCCAAGGAGTCTTCCATCTCCAGCCAGTTGGTGATATTGGGTGTAATATCGAAGAGAATATGATCGCCGGCGACCAGGATTTTCTTGTTTGCCTCATAGAGACTCGTATGACCGGGCGAATGACCCGGAGTAGCTACGCATCGGAAATGGAAATCTCCAATGTCTATCATGTCGCCGTCATTTACAACGGTGAAGTCAATCTTTCGTTGCGAGCTGTATTTATGTGCCGGGTGCCTTTCCATGGCCGTCCGCGCATTTTCAGCGGCAAAGCCATTGGCGATATAAAGGTCCAGCATTTTCTCCCAGTAGTTATCTCCAGCAGATTGGGCATATATAAGCTGCGCTTCTCGCTCATTGAAGTAGACGGTTGCGTTGTCGGAGGCAAGTGTGCCTACAAGTCCCATGTGGTCTACATGGAGATGGGTAATGAAGAAATCGGTCTTGTTCAGGTCGACGCCGAGCTTGTGCAGGGTGGTGTTCATTGCGCTCAGGCATTCTTCCCGATTAAAGCCCGTATCGATAATTAGAAACCGGTCTTTCCCTTTGACGATATAGCTGTTCAGCCACTTCAGCGGACTTTTAGGCAGAGGAATTTCGGCACGGTACAGATTGGGAAGAATTTCTTCAATCATGATGTTCTGAACCTCCATTAACGATCGCAAGCGTGCATATTTTTACACGTCTGTCAATATACGATATTCTTATTTGTTGCAAGGCCGGACTGCCCCTTTGGTTATTTATCCATGTGTTCGTGGAGGACCACGGAGATGTGGTTTCCCCCTTCCACGACAATGCGGGTCAATCTGGCCCCATAAAACGAAGGGCTGTTTTTGCTTGGCAATGGATATTTTGCATCGATTGGGAAAGGAAGGTGGAACGGTAGCCGCTTTTTTGAGAAATCAGCTCACCTTTGGGTCGAGTTACCCGTTAATAAAATATCGTTGAGCACAGTTCAAGCAGGTATCTCCTGCAAGCATCTTTTTTACGATGCGTTAAGGCTGAATGAGTAGTTTGGGGTTCGATAAGGGCAACCATTACGTATTGAAATCGCGTATTACTGTAATAAATCGTGATCTAACACTTTCAGGAAGAAGCCAGTCAATAGAAATTCCATCTTTAGGCTTTTAGATATAGACACACTTACACCACAATGGATGTTTCCCTAATTTATATCTCAAAACAGCCAAAATCGTCTTTGCGTGTGGGGTATAGCGTGGGGTAAGTCAATTCAACAAACAGCAAAGGGGCTACGGGTTACCGTAACCCCTTGCTTATATTATTGGTGTCCCCACGGGGAGTCGAACCCCGGCTGCCGGCGTGAAAAGCCGGTGTCCTAGGCCACTAGACGATGGGGACATATTCCGAAGCCATTGAAAATGAATTGTGGCTTATATATCTATATCTGTCACTCTGTCAACAATAAATTGAGCCAATGCCATAAATCGGGACCTCTCTTGTGAAAATCACATTAGGATAAAAACAGTATTTCTCAATCGAATACAACCGGTTCTCTCAGGATAGCCCTCCTTGCCGCGGTGGCGAGGGAAGCTATTCGCGGATGAGTGTCCTTGAGGGATGCTATCTGATGGAGGCTGTCCGCCGTTCTCGATATCAGCATGGCAAGGTCGCCTTCCGCCATCTTTGTCCTTTGAACTATGCGGTCCCATTCTGTTCCGGAAGCCCAGCTGTAAATGGCCGCGGATGTCCAGAGGGGGAGGGGAGCCGTGTCAAATCCAGCAACCGCCATCCTTTTCGAGAGAGGCTCTGTGGACCTGGAGACACGGTCGAAGGCCTTCCCTAACCGTTTCGGCAGTGAAGTCTTACTCATGGTGATATTATAACTCCTGTCATACGCGAATGGCGCGATAACAGAGGCGAGAAGGACTTCGTTCTCGTATGGAAAGGCGTCGTCTCTCAGACATTGCGCGATCAGCAGGGGGTGGTCCAGTCTGAGTTGTGAGGCCCAGACGCCGTCTTCAGTAAGGTGGTTTTCTTCATCCACAAAGCCTTCCGCTTTCAGAAAATCGAGGTGCCTGCTGAAGTCTTCCCATAGGATTGTCCTGCTCCTTCTCTTTTTGTGCTGATAATCCGCGAACGATCGTTCAAGGATATCCCTGATCCCTTCAGGGGTATGAGACAGCAGGAGATTCAGCGTCATTGAGAAATCACTCCGAAGCCGGCTCGTTATCTTTTCCGGTTTCGAGAAATAGACTTTCCGGATATGCAGGAGATCCATAAATTTTCCGGGGAAGGCCATCATAAAGCCTATTTTGTCCTGCCCCCTTCTTCCGGCCCTTCCGGTCATCTGATGAAAGGCGGTTGCATCGAGGGGCGCAAATTCATGGCCGTTGAACTGGTCTGAATTGAACAACACCACTGTCCTCGCGGGAAAATTCACACCGGCGGCCACCGTGGATGTGGCAAATACCGCGTCGAGATATTCCCCTTTCATCATGGTCTCCACAACGGATTTCCATGCCGGCAGTTGTCCCCCGTGATGTGCCCCGACCCTCGAGTAACGGAGACTCTGAAGCTGTCTGTGGTTTCTCAGGTAGGGATAGTGCTCCAGTATTCCGTTAAGATTTTTTTCGAAGGAGCCGCTGTTGCCGCGATTCGAGGCGAGTTTGCAGAGGTTTACCGCGGCATCGCAGTCCCCCCTTGATTTCAGGAAGAAGATTGCCGGCAGCAGGTTGAACTTGCGCATAATCTCTATGATTGTGTCAAATGGGGGCAGTTTGCCCCTGAAGGAACGCTGCTTTCTGCTTTTTTCAAGCCAGGAGGTGGCGGCGTCATGCAGCCTGTTTCCATTTAAAAGAGGTGTTAGCCTTCCCGGAGGATGGAGAAACAGAGGGTAAAGCGGAACAGGCCTTTCATCGCCACTTATAACAACGCATTCCTTGCCTCGCAGCGAACTCAGCCATCCCGCGATCTCCCGGCTGTTTCCGATCGTGGCGGACAGCATGAGCATGTTTATTCTCGTGGGGAGGTAGATCATTATTTCTTCCCATACCACGCCCCTGTCTTCGTCCCCCAGGAAATGTGCCTCGTCCAGTATGACAAGATCACAATCAAGACCTTCACCACTGTGCATGGCCTCATAAAGCTTGTTTCTCAGGATTTCGGTTGTACCCACGATTATGGGTGCATCTGAGTTTTCCTTTGTGTCGCCGGTAAGAATGCCCACATTTTCATCTCCGAAGGTCTCTCCAAACTCGGTCCGTTTGGAATTGGTAAGCGCCTTCAGCGGAGAGGCATACCAGCAGCGGCCGCCCCTCTCATAGATGGGTTGAATGGCTTTTTCGGCAATCCATGTCTTTCCCGCCCCGGTAGGCGCTGTTACGAGACAGTCGGTCTTCTGTATGGTGCTGAGGGCATCTGATTGAAAGGGATCGGGTTTGAAGGGCGCGGGGTCGGGTTTTCCGATGTGGGAAAACACTTTCTCTAAAGCTGAATCGGCCTGCGGTTTTACCACCGCACTGTTCTCTTGATGACTTCTCTTGCTTCTTTTCCGTGAATGGTGGTAATTGTATTTCGTTTTCCTGGAGGCGGCGTAACGCTTTCGGGTCTGTGCCATAAGTTATATTGTGTCCTGTCCAGTGTTATTAGCTGGCATTGATATCACAATTTTGTGAACTTGTAAAAAGCAGAGATTACTATGTGATGGTTATTGGTAGGCTGAAGGATATATACTGGGGCTGGTTTGTTGTCACTGGAGCTTTTCTTGTCCTGAGTGTAAGCTATGGCGCCAGATATTGCTTCGGGGTGTTTGTGCATCCGATGTTTGCAGATTACCATTGGCAGATGTCCGCCATATCCCTCGGGTTTTCAATAAATCTCCTGATGTACGCGCTGGGAGGTCTAATCAGCGGGCGGCTGCTCGACAGGATGGCACCCAGATGGATAATGACGATTGGGGCATGTGTCGCCGGGTTCGGTTTTATCTCCACAGGCTTTGTCCATACGCCGGGCCAGCTGTATCTGACTTACGGGGTTTTGGGTGGTATAGGGTCCGCCGGGATAGGCGTTGTGGTAAACAGCTCCTCTGTCGGAAAATGGTTTGTAAGGCAGAGGGGGCTGGCTCTCGGTGTGGCGTCGATGGGAGTCGGCTTTGGCACCATGGCCCTCACACCGGTGGCGGGTTATATAGTCAAGAACTACCACTGGCGCATCGGTTTTATATTCCTCGGGCTTATATTGCTGGTTGTGGGTGTGCTTGTTTCGCAGGTCCTGATGGGAAGATCCAGGCCGGAGGAATATGGCATGTTGCCGGATGGTGATCGGCCGGTGATAAGGCCACTTGAACAAAAAGCAGATATTCCTTATGCATCTTCCTCAACCGTCCTCAGGGATCATCGTTTCTGGGTGCTTGTGATCTGTTTCAGCGGCGCGATTATGGTGGAGATGATGATGTTTGTACACCAGGTTGCCTACGCGGTCGACAACAACATAGGCAGAATAGCCGCCGCTTCATCCCTGGGCGCCATAGGCGTCGCAAGTATATTCGGGAGATTCTTTTTCGGATGGCTCAGCGATCATATCCGTGATCCCAAATATTCGGCCCTCCTGGGGTATCTTGTAATGTCATCAGGGATGTTTATTATGCTGGGCACCGAGACCGCCGGAATGCTGTATGTGTATGCCCTTGTCTTTGGTTTCGGATATGGTTCCCTCGCGCCCATGATGCCGGTACTGCTCTCCGACAGATTCGGCAGGGACGTGCTGGGATCGTCTTACGGGCTGCTGACATTCTTCACGGCCGGTATCGGCGGAAGCATGGGCCCTGTGCTGGGGGGGATAATTTACGATAAGACAGGCTCATACGACCATGCGTGGAGTTTGAATATTATTGTTCTGATTTTTATCTCTCTTCTTATGTTCACCTTAAAATCGAAACGGATGCATTAAGAGATAAATTTTCGGTGGGAATGCGTGCAAAACAGATAAAATGAATGATTATGCGGTGTAAGATGGCCCATATTCAGAGTTCTTTCCTCATGTTCTGTTTATATCTGAAAACCGGCTGATTGCTAACCAGTTAGAATCAGGATATTAAGCGCTAAATAGTTGATATCATTGTATGTAATCACATGCTTATTCTGTGGGCAATCAGGTCTAAGTAGGAGATTCTAAAGCACTTGTAAGTTTTATTCACAGGGTTATCAACATGCTTGTCAACAACTCTGTGGATTACCTCTTCACCTCATTCTGTAGTGGTGGAAATTAAAGGAGATTTTGTCCCGACTTATCGGGATTAGAGAAAAGCAGGGGCGGTTTTTATGATACTGGACCAGATAACGATCTTTTTTCTTATAGGGCTGTTTGCCGGTTGCATGAGTGGAATATTCGGAATTGGCGGAGGCAGTATCAGGATACCTCTGCTCAATCTGGCAGGACTGCCGTTGTTGAGCGCTTTTGCAATCAACATTGTTGTCATTCCATTCTCATCGGCTGTAGGGGCCATCAGTCAGAGAGCAAATATAGATAAAAAGATTGCCTCGTACATGGTTATTGGCGGCACACTTGGCTCAATAACGGGCGCATATCTTGCCGGTCTGATTCCAACATTAACTCTGGCGATTATTTTTGTAATCATCTCCATTATAACGATACTGGGAATATACCTCGACAGAATTGCCCCGAAATTCTCAAGAAAAATAACCCCGGGTTCAAAAAACATTGTTATCAGTTCATTCTGCCTGAACCTGATAACAGGCATGCGAGGCGGAAGTGGAGGTGCGCTCTTCCCGCCATTCCTGAGGGCCATGCACTTTAATATTCACAAGGCGATTGCCACATCACTATTCGTAACAATTTTTACAGCTTCTGCCGCTATAGTTATCTACTGGCACCGCGGCAATATAATATGGCTGCCCGCTTTGTGCGTGCTTATAGGATCAATGATTGGCGCGAGAGTGGGAAGTAAAGTTTCGCTTAAGGCAAAACCTTTCTGGCTGGACATTGGCCTTTCCGTGTTGACCATAGCCCTGGCTCTCCTCACGGTCTATAAGGCCGTGCAGTGATAAATTGGGGATGCGGCCATATTTATCTTAACGACAGATAAGACAACAGCCATACAAAAGAAAAAGGGCCAGTCATTTTAGACTGGCCCTTTGATTTTATGGTGGGCCGTAGGAGATTTGAACTCCTGACCAATTGATTAAAAGTCAACTGCTCTACCAAGCTGAGCTAACGGCCCCTGATGTGTCGATGTAAGCGCTGCTAACTAACAGGAAGTGTTTCTAATTGCAAGAAGAAAATAACCCCTGGTTGTCAGGGTGAAGACATTGTGGTAAAAGATATTTCCGTTTCACTGCTGCCCAATATTAATGCCGGAGTGTGTCTGATATGCGCGAAATATTGAAAAAAGTCCAGGTAAATATGCCCTTCAGGATGCTCGTTGATGAGTATCTTGATATTATCCTTAAGGAGAGGATAAATCCTGAAATCGGTCTGGATTGTTTTGCCCTTGACCGTTTCAGCAGGGATGAATTTCGTGACGTGGCGGATCTCCTTCATGGTGCCGGTCTGTCCATCACGCTGCACGCCCCCTTTTTCGATCTGAGGCCGGGCGCCATAGACCGGAAGATAAGAGGTGTGACCATGGAACGCCTCAGACAGGCCTTTGATCTGGTTCCCCTTTTCAGGCCCCGGTCGGTAGTCTGTCATGCCGCTTTTGATGAAAAGTACTATGTTTCCAACGAGGATGTGTGGCTGGAAAACAGCAGAGATACATGGAGTCGTTTCATAGAAATCGCCGCGGCCGCAGGGACGAAGATAGCGCTTGAGAATGTTTATGAGGGCAGTCCGAAATTTCTGAGTCTCTTGCTCGACACGTTTAAGGGATCGCAAAACATCTGTCTCTGTTTTGATACAGGGCACTTTAATGCTTTTTCCCAGTCGACTCTTGAAGAGTGGATGGACGCGCTTGGTTCCCGCACAGGCCAGATACATCTCCATGATAACAATGGTTCTGCCGATGAACATAATCCGGTGGGCGATGGAACCTTTCCCTTTCACCGGTTTTTTAAATTGCTGAAAGAGAAGGGTGCCCGGCCGATCATAACGCTGGAGCCGCATACAGAGGAAGACCTGTGGCACACACTGGAAAACATCAAACACATGGGGCTGCTGGATTAGGTGAGTAACTTTGCTGAGATATGTCTTTAAAAGATTACTGCTCATGGTGCCTCTCCTTGTCGGGATTACTATCGTG
>Ga0222635_1000719_pt1 | contig 11071 bp, 10 predicted proteins | sample AntAcemetagen139_FD_179809 | JGI IMG/M metagenome (GOLD analysis project Ga0222635, IMG submission 179809) | Saline water microbial communities from Ace Lake, Antarctica - #139 | ecosystem: Environmental > Aquatic > Non-marine Saline and Alkaline > Saline | place: Antarctica: Ace Lake...
GCTTCAATCAAAATTTCATCGTTATTTTTGACAGGATTCCGCGAAAAGATTACCCCCGATTTATCAGAATTTACCATTTTTTGAACGATTGCCGCAATACCTACTAGCTTGTTAAATCCTTTTTTCTTTCGGTAGAAAATTGAACGTGCAGTGAAAATTGAGGCGAAACATCGTTTTACTTTTTCGATTAATTCAGTGTTGCCTTTTACATTAATAAAAGAATCTTGTTGTCCTGCGAAAGATGCATCGGCTTGATCTTCTGCTGTCGCGGATGAACGAACCGAAACGAAAAGAGGTTCTCGTGCAGATTTTAAAATTGCTAATGCTCCGGGCGAACCTTCGAGCCCCGCAAGGTCAACATTAAAATGGTCGTATGCTTCGAGAATTTCGTCCTCTAAATCTTTTGGTATTTCTGCGCTGATTATTATATTTCGAACTTCTTCTGCTTTTTTGGCGAGATCATTTGTATTATCAACATCTATTTTGTTTAGGATTAATTTTATTTCGTCTTCTATTTTTGCTTGTTTAAGAAAATAAAAAAATGCCTTAGTTGTTATTACGAATGCTTGGGGAACTGGAAATTTTGCGTTAAACATTTCTCCTAGGTTTGATCCCTTTCCTCCCATAAGATTTAAATCGTTTTTAGAAATATTTGAAAGCCATGCAATATATTCATCACCCATATATTTTTTTAGAGGAGAGAATATATAAATGTAACCCTCCCAGATTATTTCTATTATTGGTTGGGCATGCTGTTGTTGTATTTTGAATTGGTATAGGAATTTAGTATGATGTTTAATATATATGTTTGAATATAGTATGTTAGAGTATATAGGTTGGGACAAATAAAAAAGGTTGGAAAAGAGCTCCTGTGGGAGCGAGCTCTTTTTTGGGTTAGTTAATCTGTTCTTGTCCAACGGTTGTCCTCAGGACCTATAACAAATTCAACGCCATAATTTCTTCTTATGGTTCTATTGTTTACCATGAATACAATACCACTTGCTTCTATTCTGTACTTTCCATTGATAGTTTTTCTGTTCTTTATTAAAAATGTATCATCTCCCCTCAATTCCATATGTGTGCCATTACGACCTTTTAGGATATATGTTGCTACAATACCAACAGTATTTCCTATGGCATTATCAATGCGCTTATACATTGATATCCGATAGTCTCGTGAAAGTTCTTTAAGCGGGCTTGTTAAGCAAATTTTTTCTGCTTCTCCAAGGAGGCTTTTACGATATTTATCAGACATGCGCCTATAGGATTCTATTCCTTCTTTGGCTATGGCATTCAGAGAAGACCTAGGACTATGTGGAAAACTCCATTCATATTTGCCCGTATTGTAATTTTTTTTAAAGGCGCATCCTTTGCCCCATATATATCCCTTATTGCCATGTTTTCGAAGCTGTTCAAAAACTATCCACCCAAAAGCTTTGAGTCGCTCCTCCTCGATTGCTTTTGGAGACAAGTAGGATATGCCACGTATTTTTTTGAGTTCAGAAATAAATTCCAGATCATTAGGAAGAGGGAAATAAAATGAGCGTACTTCGCAATATTGTATTCCGCCACCTCTTTTATATTCTACAGCTACAAGAAATTTGCCATCGTTTATTTTTTCAAACCAGAGAATCCTGCCAACATTATTATATACTGATTTGAATAATTCTCCTGATTCTACATATTTTTTAACTTCTTCATTAAATTTATTACGATTCATAAGTGTATCTCGATGGAGGAATTTTTTAGATTTCTTTTTTGTTACTACAGTTGGAATATTGGTTATTTTGACAAATTCAGGTTTAATCATCATTTCATAAGCTAATCCTTCGATACTCGCTTTTCTTGCAGCACCCTTAACATCAATTTCAAAAGTCATGCGAGGGATTTCTATAAACATTTTTTCTTTCACTGGTTTCTTGGAAGAATACAGGGAGATAGAATTGGCTCTTCCTATATTAATCTGCTTGAGGTTTACTTTCTTGAATGCATGAAATGGTATCCGATAGACCTGGTAATTAGAACCATATTTTTCTCTAAGATATTGAACTCTTTCTTTCTCCCCTTTTTCAAGTCCCAATTTGATGAATTTTTTTACAAACTTTGCAATTTTTCCAGATTTTCCCATTAAATCAAGAGTTCCATCAAATGCCCTTTCCATACTAGAAGAATAATTTTCTTGAGATTTCTGAGTGTTTCCTGTTATTGAATTATATTTTTCTAATATTTTAGATAGGTTGGTTGTTTCAGGAGATACCATATCTAAAAATTCAATTTGACGGTTGTTGCTTGTTATAATACTTCGTTGTTTTCTGAGAATTGGAAAAATATATTTTGGAAGCACAATGTACACATGTGTTTCTGCGATACTCTCTCTAAATATCTGTTCATGAATGGAGATTCTGTTGTTAAATTCTCGAGGAGGCAGTATGACATAGTCTATAGACAAGGTGTCATGTTTTTGATACATTTCAATACCAATTTTTTTATATGCATTGGGAGCGTGAGCTATTTTTTGGTGTTTTCCAATGGAATTAATACCCCTTTCTGCTTTTTCCAGTAATCCTTTTTGTGCCGATGTTTGTGTGTTTAAATTACTTATATTTTTATCTTGTGTAAAATAGATCCAAAATGCTTCTTGATCTTCTCTGGCAGAAGCTTCTTGATTCAATCCAAAAACAGCAACAATTACTATACTTAAAACTAAAGATAACTTTTTCATTATTTTTTCTCCTTTGAAGAAAAAAATGTTTAGAATTGAAAGAGCTCCAATCGGAAGCGAGCCCTTTTTTTGGGTTAGGCTAGTTTTGTTAGCATTTGCATCCACCTCCGACGTGCTCACTCCCTTCTTTTTTGCAATCTTCGGAGACAGTCTTTTCAAATTCCTTCCACTCTTTTTCATTTTTCTTTTCGAAAGCACTCGCAGATAGTTCCCTCCCCATTCTTTTTATTCGAAAATATCCGATTAAAAAAATACAAATAGGTATAGGGAGAAAACTCACAGACTTTATTGCATAGCCATAATCTCCTTCCGCCACAAATGCACCAAACGCCAGAATTGCTGATATTATTACTATCATTGCGCCCATAATCATTCCGATGGCCATTAAGGTCAACGATAGTCTTTCTTTGTCTTCGTATTCCTCTATGTCTATGTGAACCCCTTTTTTTTCCATAATATCCTCCTCTTAAAATTAAATTGGTTTAGAATTGAAAGAGCTCCTGTCTAAAGCGAACTCTTTTTTGAATTGATGACTAATCCCCTCCTGGCTTTTATTCTTTCCTAATACACATTATCATGGAGGTAACTACGGAAAATAATATCATCAGAAAGATTCCTGTTGATATTATCAATTCTTGATCGAAAATGCATTGGTATGGTCCTGGTGTTCTGTATCTTTCAATCATCTCCCATATGTGGTTAAAATGAAAATACAGTATTGAATCAGTTTCAAGAACTAGCCACCCTATTGTTGTTGGGACTACAAAAGCGATCCAGCCAAGCAGTGCTTTATTTCTCGTCATGAGTTTATCCTCCTAAAATGTTTTTAGATTCTTTTCGATTTGTTCTAAATCAAAAAGTGAATTTAATTCTGGGATCATGCCAATGCACATGATTGTAAATGCGAAGGCAAGTATAATCGCAATAGCTGTTATTGTTATTATAACTATTCTGTTCTTTTTCGACGACATAAATTTCCTCCTCTCATTCTTCTTCTTTTCGGTGGGACAGAAAGATTCTGTTTAGAGAAAGGTGAAATAACAGAACCTTTCTGTCTCTTTGCATTATTGCGTTAAAACTTTATTACGTTCTTCTGTGATTGGTTTTTCCATCTTCTTTTCTTTTCTTTATTTTTTTCACCTTTTTATCTTCCTTCCCCTCCCCTCTTCTATTCTCGTCAATTTTTCCAACAAGACTATCTTCCATTTTTTTAACTCCCAGTGAAATATTTTTAGCATCTACAGGCATTTCTAAGCTCCTTATTCTTTGAGTAAGTGAAATTGGTGATAGCTTAATAATTTTCCATTTCTTTCTTTCTTTCTTTTACACATCTTTTACACATCTCATTTTCTGGAGATTTGGGCCTTCCACAATAGTCACAGAAATGCCGATTCTTTTTGTTGTTTCTTGGGGACGTTCTTCCTTTCCCGTTTGCCATAATTTCTTCCTTTCTGTTATTTATTTCGTTGACATTTCGTACATATGTCTTGCCTAGAGGCTTTGTATTTTCCACATCTAGGACAAATGTTATTTCCTCCTTTTCCTGACGGCTTCCTTTTTCTCGCCATAAATAAACTCCTTCCTGTTAGTTTATTGTTAAGTCCATGGAAGGAAAGAATTAATGTAAAGATTTCTTTCCCTCCCCTAATTGATAGAGTTGTGTTTTTGCCCTCCTCTCTCTTATTTTAAAGTTTAATTTTTCCCAAAATTCCATCGGACTTGTATCCCCGTCGAATCTCCTTCATAGCCGGTATACCACCTCTGGTTTCGATAAATTAACCTTATATCAAAACCTTTTGGCAGTTTATATCCTATACCAAGTTGAACATCGGACAAATAACCGAATGTGCCGAAACTTGTTCCTGTAATGTAGGAGTTGTCCGTTCTTGTCTTTTCTGGCACGTTGTTTGTAATCCAAAATTCTCCTTCTGCGGAAACAAAAAAGTTTTTGCGCGCATATTCCGCGTATCCTTCAACCGTCCCATTGGTATCGTGTTCGTCGTTTACCGGGAATATTGAAGTTCCGATATACCCGCTTAAATCTTCTGCCAATGCCGGGTTGCTGAAAGAAAATGCTATAGTTAACATAATAATTGTAATGACAAATATTTTCTTCATCTCTTAGTTCCCCCTTTGTTAGTTAATTATTTCTAATAATTAGTTTGAAATACCTCATAATCAAGATATTCCACCATATATCTGAAACTTTCTTAAAGACAAGTCTAATATTTCCTTCTTTCGAATTAACTTATTCCACAGATTTTTTGATTTTCTGCGAAGGTATTTCGTTCTTTTGTTTTTATCCACTTATTTTTGGCGAGTTGCTGAATTCAATATTTATGTATTGAATTGTTGTTGTTTGTTGTTTGTTGTATTTGTTGTGTGGATTTTTGTTTTGTTTGTGTGAATGTGAATTAATTGGATGGTCTAATTATTTTTTTCCAACCTTTGTTATATTTTATTTCTTCGATTTTAATCAATTCCTTTTCTTCTAATCCTTTTTTTACCATTGTTCCCTTCCTTGCTGAAAGTCCCAATTGTAAATATAGCTCAGTTGTGCTTAGAATATGTTTTGGATTTTTCTGAAGAAATTCCGTAAAATTTTTTTCATCTAAACTTAAATTACTATTTTCATTTATTTTTAAATTTTGAGGCGATAGAGTTAATTGATTTTCAAAAATCAAGTTAATAGTGTATATTATGTCCGAAGTTGTGTAGTTTCCTTGTTCTTTACTTTTTTCTAAAGTTTTTTCAATTTCTTCTAATTCCATACCAGCTTCTAAATGGGCTGTAATAAAATCATATAATATTTGCTGTATTTCTGTTAGATTATTCGAAGTGCCGATTGGTCCAGCATCGGTTGATACTGGCTCAATTAATATGGGTTCTTCTATCGCTTTGTTGAATTTCGGGTCTACTTTTTTTTTATAATCGTTACCAAGTGTCGTCATTTGCATTTTGGATTTGATATATTCATCCGTTATATTTTTGTTTCGCATTTCGACATATGGAACTTCTATTAAGAAAGGCGAGGTGTGTCTTTCTGCGAGTTTCACAATTGCATTTCCTACGGGAAGTTGAGAAAAATATTGCCGGTTTTCTCCAAGATTCATAATGTCGCTTATATCTCGAATATCTTGAGGCAGCTGTTGCTGAAATGCAATATGGCATGCACTATTGCCTTTGACTGTATCAGAGATTTTTGAAATATGTTGGTCGAGACAAATAAGACTTGTTCCATATTCTCTCATTTCTCGATATATCATATCAGTTGTAGATTCGTTGGAAAAACTCGTTGGTTTTTTTAAGAAAATATTATGTGCTTCGTCGACGATAATCGCGTGGTCGAATCCATGATTCATTTCATTGGGCATTGCTTTTTTTAATTTGTAGATGTAAGTTAAGATAAATTCACAAAAAAAAGTTTTTTCTACACCACCCAGAGAATTTAATTCCATAATTACTTTTTTGTCTAGTAGTTCTTCAACTGTGAAACTATTGTTTCCTTTATAGTTCATTGTTTTTCCGAATTCTCCGAAAGTCATTACGGTCGCAATTCTTAATGCGGATTCCATCCATCCTGCCTCTCTGCCTTTAGCTTTATCTAATTTTTCTTCCATTTTCCATTTAATGTGATTCCATGTTGGATAATTTTCTGATCCACTATAAATTCCCCATTCTTTGAATGCTTGATCTAACGTTTCTAAAATTATTTTATGGACGCCAAACGATGCGGAGAAACTTTCAGTTAAAAGGCCGGATAAAACATTAATCCATTCTTTTGGAGTTACCCCTTTAGGTGGCTGATTTATATTTGTCTTGAATAGGTTGGTTACTTTTTCATTGCCGACGGTAAAAGTCATAATTGAATTATTCTCTGCCGAAAGTGGCCGAAAGGATTTTTTCCAATCAAAAACTAAATAGGGTTTATTGTGCTTATTCAGAGCTTCAATTATTTTGAATGCGAAAGTTGTTTTTCCGGAACCAGACATGCCTGTAACGCAAATGTGTCGCGGCCAATCCTGCTCTCTTAATGAAAAATCAAAAAGCTTTCTTCCCGCATAACTAATTGTTGCAAGGTTATATGTTCCATCAATCAATTCTTTCCTCGGGGGTTCTAGTAAGACACTTTTATCCAATAGTTGATTTAAGTATTTTTGATAAAGCATATTCAAAATATGCGCGATTTCTTCTTTTTCTTCTCGGCTATCTGCCATGGCATACTGAAAATACATCTCGTCAATTTTTTTCTCAAAGAAAGGTCTAAGCTTGTTGCAAATTTCTTCTATGGTTAATGTTTGTTGTCTCATCGTGAAATTTTATTTATTATTCTTTCAAAATTTCTCCGAACATTTTTATTCGGCTTTCTTTTTCATTTAATTCTTTATTATTTTCTCGAAGCTCTTTTTTCAATAATGAAATATCTCTCCAGCATCCTATTTTTTCGTTAAGTTGAAGTTCTGAGATTTCAATTTGCTTTTTTCGTAATTCAGCTCTTTCTCGTGTAAACTCAGAATCGTTTTCGCCTTTTGGCTCGTTCTCTAAAAGAAAATTGTGAATTTTTACTTTCATGTTTTCGCCTTCTTTGACAAATTTTGAACTAAGGATAGTTCTTTCTCCAATCATATTTTCAATTTCTGAAACAATGTCCTTGAGGGAATCTATTTTTGCTTTGCCTAGAGAACCAAGTTCATTAGAGGTATTCCATGTGCTTAAAGGTGTTCCACTTTCATTAGGGTTTTCCATATGAAAATACGTTAAATTGGGTATATAAAGGTTTTGTTTTGTTGTGTCTTTAAAGGAGTAACTAAATTATTGAAAAACCATGATGTCTCTGGAGATGTATTGGTCAGGACGAGATTCTAATATTGGATTTGTATAAATTTTTAATCCAGTTTTTTCAGCAATTTTTTCAGCATCTGCGTGAAATGTTCTGATTGTCGGAAGTGTTATGGCAATTTTTGCAAGTGGTTTTTTTATTATTTTTAATCGTCTTAAAATTGGAATAATGTGGCTCTCAAAATCTAAGATGATTTTTTTTGCTTGATTGTCATTTGGCTTTTTTCTAAGAACTTCCCCAAGTGGCGTTTCGGTTGCGATTGCATCAAATTGTAAGTTTGGAGCATCTTTGGAATTATTATTTTCAATTTTATGGGCATTTTTTATGTTATATTGAGAGCTGAGCCATTTTATATTTATTTTGGCATCCTCTGTGGCAGATTTATCCTTGTCTATTCCATGAACGTTTATTTTTTTCAAGAGTGCTTCTTGAAGTATACCGCCTACACCACAGAAAGGATCTAAAAATAAATCGTTTTGTTTTGCTCCCGATAAATTAATTAATATTTTTGCAAGTCTAGGTGAAATCGCGAGGGATTCTCTTCTGACAGGTTTATTCATGTCACGGTTTTTTATTTCTGTATTGTCATAAGATTGCGTTACTATACCGAAATAAATTGTATCCTTATATTCGTGATAAAAAATATAAAAATCTGCTGATGGAAGTTCGTGTTTTTCACCATCCTGAAATTTAATTTGTTTCCGTCCATGTTTTATTGTTGCTTTTTTCTTTTCTTTTTTGAACTTGTCTTTTAGAATTTGTGTATCTTGATTGCCAAATATGGCATACGAGAATTTGTCGCTTGGGATGATTTCATTTAGTCCAATATATTTTTCGAATTCTTGAGATTCTCCTTCAAAATTTATTTGTCCGAGCCATATTATTCCGCCAAATTCTTGGATATTAAATTTTTCTTCGGTATCTATAATTAGAAGGTTTTTTTCGAATAGAATTTCTTTATGTTTTATGTTTCTGGACTTCAGAAATTCGAGGACTTCTGCTCTCGATAGCTTAGGGTTTCTGCCTAGAATAAAAAATGTGCTTTCCATAAGTTAAGCTTTAATAGTTTTTGTTGTGACCTTGCATGCTAATCTCGCCTTTATAGATCTGATTAATTTTCTTGCTTCTGTTTCTGCTTTTGTATTTTTAACTCCTACAATGTAAAGTACTTGGTCTGATTTTACTAACGCTGCTCGACCAATTGTTTTGCCAAAAGACCGACTCATACCCGTTTGCATACGGTCAGCTCCTGCTCCAGTAAGCATTTTATTTTCCCTTAGTATATGGTGTGGATAAATTTTCACCTCTAAATAAAACTCTTTTCCAACTTTAATTTGAAGAAAACGATTTAAAAACTGCCGGACTGCTTCAATTGAATTGTCCCGAATTTGACAATTTTCTTTTGAGATTACATGAAGTTGAATAGGATATTTTTCCTCTGTAAAACCTTTGAGGTCACCCATTTTGAATTTTACGATTTTGGAATTTGGAACCGTTTTAATATAAGACTTAGTTCGTTTTTTGGACTTACGCGTGTAGGGTCTTGCGTAACGCTTGCTGTATGCCGATGCCTTTCTTAATGCCATTTTAGTTTACCTCAACATCAGTGCCGATTGCTTGACCTGGCAAACCTCTCTCGAAGATTGCTCGGACAACGCCATTTCCACCATGCGCTGAAGAAATTTTACCTGTGATTATTTTTGGTTCTTTGCCTGGGGATTTCCAATTAGCTGTTTTGCCAACGAATTCTTTTGCTTTTTCTCGAGAATCAATCCCTGGAATTTCGAGAAGGAAGTGTCTAGGAGTATAATTTTTTCGCCCTCTGCGAAATTGGATAACCTTTGCAGTAACCATATTAGTTGTCCGAAAAATTGCTTTATAAATTTAATCTTTTAATAAACTAAATCAAATTTGCCGAATATTTTTTTGAGAATTTCAAGAGATTCAAAATCAATTTTTGTTTTTTTGTTTTTTTGTTTTTCAAGTTGTTCTTGTAATTCTTTTGAATTTGATTTTATCAATTTTTCACCGAATATTTTTTGAATTTTTGAACCTTGAACTATAAAAGTGCTTGAAAGAAAGAAAATTTCCGCACTTGTATCTTTGCCTTCAATCAAGAATCGTGATTTTTTTAATACTGCCAATTCGCATCGCTGGCTGTATTCCACTAGCGCTGTCGTAATTTCCATTGCTAGTTTTCTCGCATTATCAACATCCTGACTTTGTTTTAATGTTAGATTATCTTTTTTCATACCTTTCTTGATTTTTGAAATATTCTTCTTTGTTTTAGAAATTAATTTTAAATTATCCAAAAATCTTGGAGGAAAACGTCCTTCTTGAATTAGTTTTTCGTTGAATTTTTTCAATATTTCCACTTCGGACTTTTTCTTTAGTAACGATCCCAACATTCCAAAAACATCATTATAAATTTGCTCTATTGATTTTTCCTGAATTCGTTTCTCAATTTGTTCTCTTAATTCTTTTAATCTTTTAATATAATCTAAGGCGTCTTTGGATAATTGGTCGAGCTTTTTGCCATCTATGTCTCCTGGCTTAATTTTTCCATGTTCGTATGCTTTCCAAACTTTAATAACAATTTCTTCGAGAATATCTGCATATTTTTGTTCAACTAATTTTTCTTTTTTTACAAAAACTTCTCTGAATTGCTTTACAGTTTCGTAAACGTTTGGTGGAGCGAGTCCGTAAAGCATTAATAATCCCTGAGTTGGTGTTGAAATTCCCCAAAATAAATCCAGCGTTGCAACGTCAAAGATTCGTTTTTCTATTGTTTCCTTGAGTTTATTTCCTGAAGACATAAACATATCAATTGCTTCTGGGCTTGGTTTGATTTTCCCCATTCGTAATAAAGATTTCCATGGAAGAAACGTACCTCTGTCATATAATGGGATGCCGTCTCGAATAAATGTGAACATTACGGGATGAGCATCTTTTACTGCTTCCCAAAATTCTGTTATTAAATAAACCTGAACATTCAACGTGTTTTTGTTCACACCCGCAATTGCTTCTGCTTCTTGAATATAAGAATAAATTATACCTCGAAGTTTTTCTTTAAGTTCTAATCTTGGCATTCGTTTTACGTCTGTGTCGTCGATAACTATGAAAACGTCTACATCTGAATCTTTTTTTGTTGTACCCGTCGTTAATGAACCACCAATTACATAAGATGTTACATATTTTTCGAATTTTTTTAAAACAAGAGATTTGTGAATTTGGGCAACCCGTATATGGCTCAAGATGCCCTTATCCATAATTGGATAGGACATTGCTATTGCTTCCATTACTTCGAATTTTGAATCAAGACCCAAGTTCCAATAGTCAACCGGTGTCATTACATGTATCCAAAATTTGTCGTTGATTTTTTTTGCTGTTGATATCGCGTCTAATCGAATCTGCGCTATATTTTTGAATTGTTTTTCTGGAATAAATACTACGAGATGTATTAGCTTTCTTTTTGCATCTTCTTCAGAAATTTCATATTCTTCTTCTAT
>Ga0222635_1000723_pt1 | contig 10984 bp, 12 predicted proteins | sample AntAcemetagen139_FD_179809 | JGI IMG/M metagenome (GOLD analysis project Ga0222635, IMG submission 179809) | Saline water microbial communities from Ace Lake, Antarctica - #139 | ecosystem: Environmental > Aquatic > Non-marine Saline and Alkaline > Saline | place: Antarctica: Ace Lake...
AATTGATAAGTTATAATCACCAGACGTGGAGGACTCAAAGTATTTGTTTGTTTTTCATTCGATTTTAGAATAATTTGAGGAGCGGAGCGACATCATTATTCGACGTTGGACGTTCGTTTTTTTAAACAACCACGTAAGGCATAACTGTAATAGGATCTTTTAATGTGGCATCGCATTAACCTTCGCAACCGGATTTATCTGATTTTAACCGCCCTGGTGTTTATCACTTTGCTGTGCGGTTTAATCACGGTATGGTATACGTATCGCCTTGAACGGGTGTTGACCGCAATTATCGACCGGAATCTGGTTGCATACCAGTCGGCAGAATCTTTTGAAAGCTCTCTTATCAATCAAAAAGGTTTTGTATCTTATTATTTTTTGGACGGCGATCCAAACTGGCTCAGGCAACTGGGAAAATACCGCCAGATATTCAATGAGCAGCTCCATACCGCCAAATTGCTGGTTGAAGATGAGCAACAAAAACAAGCCCTGGATCAAATCGATCGGGAATACCAGCTTTACATCGACGACAAAGACCGCGTTATCGCCTACTATAAGACCGGGGAGCGGGAACAAGGCACCGAATTACACCAGAAAGTGCGCGATCGTTTTTTTAACATCCTGAAATTATGTGAAAGATACAAAGATTTTCATACCCAAAAAATCATGTCGGCTAGAAACAAAAGCTTGCTCCAGGCCCGAAAACTCAGGTTTATTGCAGGAGTCGCCATACTGGTTGTTTTTTCTCTGAGTGTGCTGTTGGCCTTTATTCTGGCAAAACATATTTTAGATCCCTTGCACCGTTTGGCTCAGGAAGCGAATAAGGAAGGTACTTTGAAAAAATCGGGGGACGAAGTCAAAGCAATCAGTCGCAGCGTGCACGACTTGATCAAAGCAGCCGGCCAGACCCACATTGAGCTCGAGCGTAGTCGTGAACACCTTCTGCAAGCCGAAAAGATGGCCATGGTGGGTAAACTTGCGGCTGGAATGGCCCACAGCATTCGCAACCCGCTCACATCAGTAAAAATGCGTCTGTTTTCGCTAAGCCGGTCCCTGAAGTTGAGCGATTACCAGAAAGAAGACTTTGATGTGATCTCCGAGGAAATTCGGCATACCGATGCCATTGTGCAGAGTTTTCTGGAGTTTTCACGACCACCCAGGCTCAAAATGCAGCAGATCAGTCCGTCTATAGTGGTTGACATGGGCCTCCAGTTACTAAAACACAGGCTGAAATCATATGACGTGAAGGTCAATGTGATTCGGAAACATCAACTTCCGGAGATCCAGGCGGACCCCGAGCAATTAAAGGAAGTTCTGGTTAACCTGATAATTAATGCATGCGAGGCCATGGAACAGGGAGGATCTATTGTCATCGAGGAGGAAGAAGATCTCCTACCGCCGCCCTCGGGCAGGGTTGCGGTAATTCGACTAAAGGACAACGGCCCGGGTATACCCGAATCGATTCACGACAACATTTTTCAACCCTTTTTCAGCACAAAAGAAGAAGGGACGGGCCTGGGATTGAGCATTGCAGCCCGGATTGTTGAAGAGCATCAGGGCCGGCTGGATATCCAATCAAAGGAAGGCCAAGGATCCACATTTATTATTACGCTTCCAATAAAGGGGTGAGATCGTGAGCAGCATTTTGATCATTGACGACGATGACCAGTTGCGCAAAAGTTTCGACAAGCTTTTGAAAGAAGAGGGTTATCACTCTGAATGCGCTGCTTCCGGGGAAGCAGGTCTTAAAATAATAGAAAAGGAAATTCCGGACCTTGTTATTTTGGACATGCGTTTGCCGGGTATGAACGGCTTTGAGACTTTTCAGGTCATTCATGAAATAGAGCCCAGGCTTCCCGTTATTATCATGACCGCCTACAGTACTACTGAAACCGCCATCAAAGCCACCAAAATGGGAGCATTCGACTATATTCTCAAGCCCTTTGATATCCCTGACATGTTGACCGTGATTAAACAGGCCTTGGAAGCCGGTCGTTTCATGCGTTCGCCGGTAGATATGGATCCCGTTCCTGACGAAAGTTCCCGCGATGCCATTATTGGGCGGAGCAAGCCCATGCAGGAGATTTACAAGGCCATCGGCAGGGTTGCCTCGACCGATGCTACAGTCCTGATCAGAGGCGAATCCGGTACGGGAAAAGAACTGGTCGCCCGGGCCGTTTACCAGCACAGCCGGAGGGCAAACAAGCCCTTTCTGGTGATCAACTGTGTCGCGATTCCCGAAACCCTTTTAGAGAGCGAACTGTTCGGATATGAAAAAGGCGCATTTACCGGAGCTGCTCATCGCCGGGTGGGAAAAATCGAACAGGCCCACGGAGGAACCATATTTTTGGACGAAATAGGGGACATGCCGTTAAGCATCCAGGCCAAAATCCTGCGGTTGCTCCAGGAAAAAAGCATCGAACGGCTTGGAGGCCGGGCAACCATTCCCGTGGATGTAAGAATTGTCGCCGCCACCAATCGTGACCTTGAATCCGCCCTGGACCAGGGCCGTTTTCGGGAAGACCTCTACTACCGGCTCAAGGTGGTCACTATCTTTCTTCCTTCCCTGAGGGAACGGGCCAAGGATATTCCGGTACTGGCCGATTATTTTCTGTCGCGCTTTTCCCGTGAAGGCAAGATAGAAAACCCGGGAATTACCAAAGAGGCAAAGGACATACTTACCACTTCTCCCTGGCAGGGTAATGTCCGGGAGCTGGGAAACACACTTCAAAAGGCATTGATTTTTAATCGCGGGGCCCCTATTTCTCAGGAAGACATCTCGCAGGCCCTCAGCGGTGCAAATGCAGGCAGGGGAAAAGACTTGGCAAAAGGGGATCAGGCCATTCGTCAATGGGTGTATCGGATGCTTACCTCTCAATCAGATGAAAACATCTTTGATGCCTGCATGGGCCACTTTACCAGTATCGTTATTAGCGAAACATTGAAACTTACCGGTGGAAACCGCTCAAAGGCGGCCAAACTTCTCGGACTTTCCAGACCCACCCTTCATTCCAGGATAGAAAAGTATGGAATTAAATTCGAAACTTCTGTTACAGAAGATCCAAAATGATTTGTGGTTTTACATTTTGTAAAAATTTCTGACACTCTTTTCATCTCCATCCGAAGTAAAAATCCCCCCAGTCTTTGAAAATAATATGACTTATCAAAGGGTTATCTTCAGTCATTTCACAAACCCTGTTTTGGCATGTCTTTTGCGTTGGTATGGGGTGTAACGTATAATGATTGTAAAAAATATATTCCGGATGGCCCGGTAACTTCTCAAACAGCCAAACCTTTTACATTTTATCATCAGTTGGGTCCTCAATTTATTGAAATGTTACATGGTCTGTGTCCAACCAGTTGGAATTTTTAATAATTTAAGAAAGTTCCTCCGAATTACCAACTTTCGGAGTGATTAATGAAAGCGCAAAAGCTGTCAAGGGATTAGAGAAAGGAGTGTATCGTGGTAAAAGACAGAAAAAGAATTTTATTGGCGGTTGACGGTTCGGAACAGGCTTTTGAGGCGGTGCGCTATGTGAACCGGTTGTTGCCGCCGAACCGTATGGAAATCGTTCTTTTCCATGTAATGACAAGAGTTCCTGAAAGTTTCTGGGATATGGAGAAAGAGCCGACACTCAGGCAAAAACTAGGCGACACAGGCGCCCGGGAATCCCAGCAAAAGAAAGAGATACAAGAATTTATGGAAAAAGCCCGTTGCTTATTTCTGGATCAAAACATTCCCGAGGATGCCGTTAGTATTAAAATCCGGGAAAGGAAAGTGGGCATCGCAAGAGACATCATCCATGAGTCACAAAAAGACTACGACGGAGTGGTTGTTGGGCGCTGGGGAATGAGCATGCTGAAAGATTTTTTATGGGGAAGCATTGCCAACAAGCTTATTGGACGTCTGATCAATATTCCCCTCTGCGTGGTGGGCGGCACATCACAAATCGGTAAAATACTTATGGCCATAGATGCTTCGGAAGGGGCAATGAGAGCCTTAGATTACATTGGCGCCATGGTGGATACTTCGCATTGGGAGGTTACCCTCTTTCATGCGATTAGAGAGTTTGATACAGAGGAATTGCACAGGGCTGAAAAATCCATGGCGTCCGTCTTTGAAACGGCTTCCCGTCATTTGGAGGAGGCCGGCTTTAATCGTAATCAAATCGACCTTAAGACGGTTACCGGGGCACACAGCCGGGCCGCGGTTATTATTACAGAAGCTCTGAAAGGGGGATATGGGACTATTGTTGTGGGGCGAAGAGGTCTTACCAATGTGGAAGAGTTTATTATGGGCCGAGTGAGCAATAAGGTCATTCATATGGCGAGGGAAATGGCGGTTTGGGTGGTAAGCTAATCAGACGTCTCGGAAATTCTACAATAACCAAACTTTCCATTTTCCCAGAACCCAATATTCCAGTGTTCCAATATTCCAACATTCCAATTGTGATGGATAAGGAGTCATAATATGAAAGAAATCAATAAAATAATGGTTGCTTTTGATCTTTCCGAATATTCTATAGAGGCCTTAAAATATGCTGTGGAGCTGGCCGAAGATTTGAAGGTCGATGTCATTATAACCAATGTAATTAACGAAAGAGATGTAAATTCAATCCGAATGGCAGCAATGTATAGCGGTGCGATCTCTGAAGATGAATTCATAAAGGATAAAACGGAAAGCCGATTACAGCGGATTGATAAATTGATTGAAGAAATATCTCCCGGCCACCTTCCTATCAAAAAGCTCTTTAAGATTGGGATACCGTTTCGTGAGTTAATCCAGGCTGTTAAAGATGAGGGTGTCGATCTTGTGGTCATGGGTCCCAAGGGCCGCAGCAATCTTGAAGACATTCTTTTTGGCTCTACCGCTGAAAAAATGTTTCGTCATTGCCCGGTACCCTTGTTAAGTATACGTGGAAATAGGCACAGATAAAATCTTTTTTGAACGCAGTGTTGAAGCGACAGAACACTAATCGGGGAGCGTCGGCCTGACCGTTTCACCTTACGGCATGAATTAATCTATTCCGATTTGTCCTTAATCTTTTTACGGTCCCGAACGATCATTACCGAACAGGGAGCCTTGTAAGATATCCGTTTGGCGACACTGCCGAAAAAGACAAGCCCCATGCCTGAAAGCCCGTAAGACCCCATCACAACGATATCCACAGGATTTTCATTGAGGAACGTCAAAATTTCGCTTGAGACATGACCGTCGAGAACGATGAGCTGATAATCGACGTTGTCACCGATCCTGTCGCCGTATTCTTGCTGCATCCGCTCCTCCAGATTGAGAATAAGATTCTTTTTGGGCGCTTCGGGCGGCATCCATTCCATATCGGTTAACATGGGATTAACCACGGGCGGGAACACGTGAATAACCAAAAGCTTGGCCGGATATTTTTTCGCCATCTCAAGCGCTGTGATAAAGGCGGTCTCAGCGTTTTCAGAAAAATCGGTACAGCAGACAATTTGTTTTTCAGCCATAACGTTTCCCTCCCCTTTAATACATGTGCGTTGTTTTTTTCCGGGTTTCTAAAACTGATGTGATTAATTTTGTAGCTCGTGTCCATCCATAAGTGATTGTCATCAGCAATTTTGGCGTCGGATTCGAATGTTAGTCCATCCACAGGATTGATGCAAGATAATATGACAAATCGATTTCATTAATAGGTTTAGGCAAGAATAACTGCCTAATTAATGTCACACCCTATCGGGAATATTTTCCCTTTCGTATAGGGAAAATTCCCCCCTGGGAAATTTCCTCAGAGAAAATGAAGCCCTTCTCCTATGGACAAAATTAATAAAGCCGGTAATAAATAATTTGTTGTGAAATTCCATTTTTTACACAAAACATAAAATGTGTCCATCGGGTCGCTTTTTGAGCGGAGCCTTAGATTCTCGGCTTCAGATTAGTGTATGTATTATCAGATGGGTAGCAAGGCGAGACAAAAGATCTTTTTTAAAGAATTAAACGGGTAAGAAACATTTAAGACAAATCACAGAAAGGGGGGTGGAAGGGGGTTATCCAAAGCATAAAAAATTGGAAAGCATAACATCAGATTTTTATTATAGGTCGTGAGGAATTAGATAAACATTTAAGATTTCTCTGCAGGCTATAAATTCATGAAGAGTGATGGGAGTTTACTTTCTCAAATTTCAGAGAAACCCTTTAACATACGGTAAATGGTAAAAGGAGTTGAATAAAATGCCAAGAGGCGATGGAACAGGTCCAAGAGGCACCATATTAAGATGGGTTTCTATTAGGAGGTATTTTAAAGCCGGTTCATGTAATCAATGGGCTACTTTTATATGTCTGACTATATAGGTCAGGGGATAATATCATGAATGAAGCCATGCTTTATGGACAGTTGGCTGAAAATGAAGTGGCCTGCAATCTTTGCAACCATTGGTGTAAGATTAAAGAGGGAAGAAGGGGTATTTGTGGTTTGAGAGAAAACCGAGGCGGAAAGCTTTACACTCTCATATATGGTAAGATTATTGCCGAGCATATCGATTCCATAGAGAAAAAACCTTTATTTAATTTCCTGCCCGGCTCAAGGGCGTTCTCCATTGGAACGGAGGGTTGATTTCATTCCCCAATTTCCACAGGGTGATGAATGAGCATGAAAATAAGGATAGACTCCGGGAGGCTGAAATGTGTTTGAGTACGGTATGCATGAACACGGGAGATACGCAAAAGGAAATCATGCGGAATGTGGCCCGCATCGAGGCAGAAGGCCGAGGTTTTTGGCTGATCGACCTGTTCGGACAAAAAACCTTCATCCAAGGTGCCATTCAAAGCATTGACCTGGTTGACGAGAACCTGGTGATGTTGACCAATAGGCAGTCCGCTTAAGGTTTGGTATAATAGGACACTAACTAACTGAAGTGACTAAACTAAAACTAAGGAGGAAATCATGACAACACCACAACATTGTCCCGGCTTTGAGAAATACAGGAAACTGAAGTCTTTTGTTTGCAAGTGCCCGGAATGCGGGGAGGAAAATGAAATTTTTTCGGATGAATTTGACAAACACCACTTTTGCTCGAAATGCGGCAAGCAGATCGATTTTAGGAAATGCACCCTCTCTGCCAAGGGAGATAGCCTGGGCCCTAGATAGTTTCCATCAGAAAATGGCCCTTCGTGGAGAGATGGACAAGCTTTGGGATCGGTTTACCCCAGTAAAAGGCATATATTACCGGATATTAAGACGACACCAAAAATTAAAAGGAATAAATAATGAAAAGCTTAATTTTGTATGATTCAATTGGAGGAAATACTGAAAAAGTCGCTCAACGGATTTACGATACGCTCAAAGGTTCGACCAATGAGATTGATTTCATAAAATTCACATCTAAAATTGATGTTGATTTTTTTGAATACGATCTGATTTTTTTAGGCTCACCTGTCATCAATTGGCTGCCTACGAAACGGATGATGGATTTTGTAAAAAAGAAACTTAAATTTTATAACGATCAAGGAAAAATCATACCGTCAGCGCCCTTAATATCGGGAAAGTATGCCATATGTTTTTGTACATATGCCGGAACACATATCGGTGAAAACGAAGCGATTCCCATGACCATGTGGCTGCGTTCATTCTTTATGCATCTCGGGTATTCGGTTCTGGATCAATGGCATATGGTTGGTGAATTCCACAATAAGAAAGATGAAAATACTCACGGACGTATGGGTAATATTTTAGGCCGCCCCAACGATAAGGATCTACTTGACGTCGAAAACCGGGTCAAAGGGGTTGTTGGAGCCCTGGCTGGGTTGATGGCAGGCGATAACAGTTGAATTGAAAAAGTTCGGATAACAGTAAAAAATTATAACCTGGCAGTTCATTGATTAGATTCCCACGGGCTTACGCCCGTGGGGATCTACTTCAGGAAAAGGGATTTGATCCCTTGCACATAGCAGCCATCTGTCCTTTTTTCGAAGCGCCGGCTTCAAAGGAGTACGTGGATTCCCTGGATGATGATGAGATGTTCAAGGATATTCAAGAAGCCTTTAGAGTCTTCGCTGAGGCCCCCGACGTTCTTGGGTTGAGCAGTCGGCTTTTGATTGTCGCACGGAAAAAAATATAGAAAGATTTCGATTAATCTGAAATATTTGAAATCATAAATATTGGAATTCAGTACTTTTGTGAAAATCTTCACAAACAAGACTATTGAGGAATCTCCGTCTTGGTTGATCGAAAGGCGTGAATAAAGATATGAGACAGAGTGAAAAAATAGGTGCTTATTCCATTGCGGTTAACCTCCTTCTTGTTGCAATCAAAGCGCTCCTCGTTTATCTTTCCGGGTCTGTCGCCCTTGTTGCGGATACGATTCATTCCTCTACCGATGTGATCTCCTCGGTAACGGTACTCGCCGGAATAAAGATATCCAGGAGAAGATCAAAAAACTTTCCTTACGGGCTCTATAAGGTAGAGAACTTTGTCTCCCTGCTCACGTCTATTTTCATCTTCTTGGCGGGTTACGAGATCGTCAAGACTGTTTTTTTCGAGCCATTCTCTCTCAAGACCGAATACCTGCCCTATGCCATGTGCGGTGTACTCTTGACCATGGGAATTACATTTGCCTTCTCTCGATACGAGCTTCGTCAGGGAGAGGCGATCGGTTCCCCGAGTCTGATAGCTGATGCCAAACATATTCGGACAGACATGTTGTCATCTTCCGTGATCCTGGCCGGACTTGTGGGAGCGTGGTTTGGTCTGGATCTGGACAGGGTAGCGGCAATCCTGATCGTCTTGCTCGTTTTCAAGGCCGGGGCCGGCATTTTCGTTGATGCATTTCGGGTCCTGCTGGATGCTTCGCTCGATTTCGAGACCATGGATCGAGTAAAAACCATCATCCTAAAGGACCCCAGAGTGGTTTTAATCAACAGCCTCTGGGGAAGAAACTCCGGCCGGTACAAGTTTATTGAGGCCGATATCGTCATCAAGGCCAAAAATCTTGAAAAGGCCTCTGCTGTTAGCCGCAAAATCGAGGGTGAGATCAGAGAGCATGTTTCCCATGTGGATCATATCCTGATCCATTACGAGCCTCAAAAAAAAGAGACAAGCACCCTGGCCATTCCATTAAAGGATGACAGGCGGAGCCTTTCCGAGCACTTTGGAGATGCCCCTTACTTTTATATTGCCGCGGTCAGGGAACGTGACGGCGCTCTTCTTTCGGAGGCATACCACCGCAATCCTTTTGCTGGGGAGGAGAAGGGTAAAGGGATCAAAGTCAGCGAGTGGCTCCTTGAAATGGGCATAGATACTGTCTACACACCTAAAGGATTCAAAGGGAAAGGCCCCGGTTATGTCTTTTCGGATGCCGGCGTGGATGTGATTGTGACCAGGGATAGGAGCCTTAAAGAGATCCGACGGAATTTTCAAAAAGGAGATGATTTTTCTGATTGATCATATGATGAAACGCCATACAATTATGGTTAAATCCGCAGCATTTTTCAGGATCGGTAATGACGGAATATGGCGCCGATCCTAATATGAGACAGGATAAACATAGTTCTTGTCAATAAAAAAATTCTTCCGGAATTTCCTCCCAGGCTGCTTTTACCCATTCATATCACCTGGCTTTGTTTTTTTGATTTCGAAATTTTGCGAAAACAAATTTCGAAATTTTTCTACATTTTGTAAACCGGCAAAATGAATTGTGAAAAGCTACAAGATAACTTGTTGGAATTAAAGCAGATGTAATTTCCCAACACAATGGCACGATTTATGCTGATTAACTTATCTGAATGTTAAACGGATTTGTTTGTCAAGTTGGTAATTATTACAGCCAGGGGAGGGCTTGCACAAAAAGGAGGTGTAGTTATGGAATTAGTACCCTGGAGACCATTTGGAGAACTGAGTTTATTGCGTAGAGAGATGGACAAGGTTTGGGATCGATCTTTAGGCGAGTCACCATTTGCCAGGACATTTGCCGAATCGTGGCTGCCTTCTGTGGATATTTCGGAAACCAAGGATAACTTTGTTGTGAAGGCTGAGCTGCCTGGTCTGGAAGCAAAAGACGTAAATGTCAGCATCTCAGGGGACATACTGATCATCAAAGGTGAAAAGAAAGCGGAAGAAGAAGAGAAAGACGAACATTATCATCGTATTGAGAGATATTCGGGATCTTTTCAGCGGGTATTTTAGCTGCCGATCGGGGTAAAAGGCGATAAGATTGAGGCAACTTTTGATAAGGGCGTTTTGAAAGTAACCCTGCCCAAGGTAGAGGAAGCCAAGAAGAAAGAAATTGAAGTTAAGGTTAAATAAACTTAGACAGTCCCTACCCGGGTCAATAATTACTACCGATTCGGGATTAAAGGCTTTTATTAACAACCCGAAATGGATTTTGTACATTCAGTATCACGAAACCAGAATCAAAAGGAGGATAAACCTATGAATCTTAAAGAGGATGATATTATGGTGCCGTTGGATGTTCCAAAGGCAGAAAGAGAAAATTATATCAACAATTATTTGACGATAACCCAAAAAAGCGGGCGATTGATGCTGTTTGCAGGCGATCAAAAAGTTGAGCACTTAAATAACGATTTTTATGGCCAAGGGATTCATCCGGATGACGGTGATCCGGAACATCTCTTCAGGATTGCAAAACAGGCAAAAATAGGTGTTTTTGCTACCCAGCTTGGTCTAATTGCCAGATACGGTAATTTTTATCCTGATATCCCATATCTGGTAAAGTTGAATTCCAAAACAAATCTTGTCAAAACGTCCCAGTCAGACCCATTCAATAATCAGTGGCTGGATGTTCAGCAGGTAGTGGATTTTCGTGATAACAGCGGACTAAATATCTTGGCAGTAGGCTATACGGTCTATTTGGGGAGTGAGTATGAGTCCGAGATGTTGCATCAGGCAGCCCAAATTGTCTACAATGCGCACCATCATGGGTTGATAACCGTATTATGGGTCTATCCCCGAGGTAAGGCGGTGGCCGACGAAAAAGATGCTCATTTGATTGC
>Ga0222635_1000731_pt1 | contig 10938 bp, 12 predicted proteins | sample AntAcemetagen139_FD_179809 | JGI IMG/M metagenome (GOLD analysis project Ga0222635, IMG submission 179809) | Saline water microbial communities from Ace Lake, Antarctica - #139 | ecosystem: Environmental > Aquatic > Non-marine Saline and Alkaline > Saline | place: Antarctica: Ace Lake...
CCCATTCCCCTCAAACTTCGGTGAAAGCCAATATCCAAGTTCTCCTCGATCAAGTCGCACTTTCAATTCTTTACGTACAATCCCTTCAATCGAAATCATCCCAATAAATTCATCTTCAAAAAAAACCCCCCAACGAACCAGTTTCCCTGCTTTAATCTTTTTTTCTGTTTCCTTGAAGAAACCTTTTGTTTCTTCTATTTTCTTAGGTGGAGACCAAGACATAAACCGCGTTATTTCAGGATAAGTTGTCGCAATATCAAAGATAGACTGTACATCTCTGCTCACTAATTGCTTCAAAACAAGCCGCTCAGTTTTTATCTCAAAATCAAGTTCGTTAAAATTCATATGTAATAGTTTAAAGATTTTTTGTAAAAATTGGAATAGTTCGTTTCAAAAAAAACACTCGCAAAAAATTAATACTGACGTAAAATTGCAGTATTCTTACACACTATTAAAAATAAATGATCTTTTATCACTACCCCCAATGTCCATTCTGTCGACGAATACGACTTTTTTTTGGATTCAAAAATATTAAATATCAATCTATTGCTTGTGACCGTGGAGATAAAAAAGTTTTTGAAAAATTTAAAAACTTCAAAACTCTGCCTATCGTAGAGTTTGATGATGGAAGGATTCTAAATGAAAGTTTGGATATCTTGAGAGAAATTGAACAACAACATCCTTATCCAATTGGTTTTATCGGACCTATTGAACAAATATTTCAATGGGCTTCTACCGTTGTCAATGGGATTCCTAAATATTTTGAAATAATAAAAAATAAAGACACGGAGCTTTTCGAGAAAAACATTTTGCCTCATCTTGCTCCCATAATTGAAAAAGTTGAAGACCAGTATTTTATCATGGGACCGACTTTTTCTGTGGCAGATTGTGTACTTGCCGCCGATCTAAGTAAATTAAGAGAAATTCCTGATATTAAAGTACCTGTAGAAATAGTTCATTACATTGCACGAGTAGAGAAAACATGTAATACAAATTTATAAATAAAAAGAAACTCTCACTTTCATGAGAGTTTCTTTTATATTTTTGGAATCCCTAAACAAGTCAGGAATGACAAAGAAGTAAACTACTTAAGAACCTTAGTTATAACTCCAGCTCCAACAGTTCGTCCTCCTTCTCGGATTGCGAATCGTGTTCCTTCGTTTAGGGCGATAGCTTTTCCAAGAATAACTTTGAATTTAGCGTTATCACCAGGCATAACCATTTCAACTCCGTCTGGAAGAATAACTTCTCCAGTAACATCCGTAGTTCGGATAAAGAATTGAGGTTTGTATCCTTTAAAGAAAGGCGTGTGTCGTCCTCCTTCTTCTTTTGTAAGAATATACACTTCAGCTTCTGCTTCAGTATGAGGCGTAATAGTTCCAGGCTTAGCCAAAACTTGTCCTCGTTCGATATTTTCTCGTTCAACTCCTCGTAGAAGAAGTCCAACATTATCACCAGCTTGTCCTTCATCAAGAAGTTTTTTGAACATCTCAACTCCAGTAACTGTAGTAGAACCTGTTTCTTTAAGTCCAACAATCTCAATAGTTTCACCAACTTTAATGATTCCACCTTCGATACGTCCTGTAGCTACTGTACCTCGTCCTTTAATAGAGAATACATCTTCAACTGGCATCAAGAAATCTCGATCAGTTTCTCGTTTTGGTTCTGGAATATCTTTATCAAGAGCAGCCATAAGGTCCATAATTTTGTCTCCCCATTCTCCTGCTGGATCTTCAAGTGCTTTAAGCGCTGAACCTCGGATAATACTTGCGTTGTCTCCGTCGTAATCACGCTTAGAAAGTTCTTCTCGTAGTTCCATTTCAACTAGATCGATCATTTCTTCATCATCAACCATGTCACACTTGTTTAAGAAAACAACAATGTTGTCTACTCCAACTTGTTTAGCTAGTAAGATGTGCTCCTTAGTTTGTGGCATTGGCCCGTCAGTAGCTGCACATACTAGAATTGCTCCGTCCATTTGAGCAGCTCCAGTAATCATGTTCTTCACGTAGTCGGCATGTCCAGGACAGTCAACGTGTGCGTAGTGTCGTGCTTCTGTTTCGTACTCTTGGTGAGAAGTAGCAATAGTTATACCTCGTGCTTTCTCCTCTGGTGCGTTATCAATTTCATCAAAAGCTTTTTCTTTGTTCGCTGGAAGATCTCCAAGTCGATTAGCTAAAGTGAAAGTAATTGCTGCTGTCAAAGTAGTTTTACCGTGATCAACGTGACCAATTGTACCAACATTAACATGTGGTTTGGTTCTCTCGAATTTTTTATCATCTGCCATTTTGTAATAGGGTTAAAAATTAAAATTACAAATCAGAGCGAGTCTATGAATGCTAAAAGATGCTGTCAAACCTTTTTTAGTGCTAGAAAAGAAAAGTCGCTTTTTTATTGACTTAGGTCGCACGATGGATAACAATTATCCATGAATAACAATTATCAACAAAAGATGAAAACAATAACAAGAGAAATTATTCACGATAGAATCCATAATTTTAGAGAAGTTATGAAGTCGAAGAATTTACCCATAACTCCACAAAAACTTGGCATTTTTCAATTCTTATCTTCCACAAAAAACCATCCAAGTGCTCATGATATTTATACACGTATGCAAACTTATTTTCCTTCTATTTCCTTTGCCACTATTTATAAAAATTTAAAAAAGTTTGCCGATCTAAAACTAATAAGATCTATTGAAATGAAAAATGGGATTGCTCGATACGATGCTGATATGGACCCCCATCATCATATTATAAATCTTACCACCAACGAAATAACAGACCTTGATACTCAGGAAGTTGGTGAAGTTCATATCCCAAAAGACATCAGCAAATACGAACTTGATAGCATTTCTATAAATTTTTTTGTTAAGAATAAACCTAAAGTTTCTCGATATGAACAATTACGCAGACAACCAATTATAAATTAGTAGTGATTAATGAGTAATTAAAAAATTGATTACTTATCATACATTATTATTTTTTTTAACCACAATAAACTATGAATGACTTATGTTGTAACTCAGAAGACCTAAATGTTCTTCAAATAGGGAAACCAGCTCCATCTTTCGATGCACCCGCTTATGATCCTGTTAAGGATAACGTTGATGCCTCTGTTTCACTCGCTGACCACAAAGGAAAATGGGTGCTTTTATTTTTCTACCCACTAGATTTTACTTTTGTTTGTCCTACCGAATTAATTCAGCTAGCAAAAATGCAAGACGAGTTTGCTGAAAACAATTGCCAAATTATTGCAGGATCAATTGATAGTGCTTTTTCTCATCAAGCTTGGCTTAAAGCTGACAAGCGATTAGCTGATATCAAGTTTCCAATCATAGCCGATCTTACCAAGGAGGTAGGATTTGATTACGGATGTCTACACGATGATGGTATGCATTACCGAGGCGCATTTATTATCGACCCAGACGGAGTTTTACAGTCAATAACAATAAATAACTTGCCCGTAGGACGAAATCCACAAGAACTTCTTCGAACACTAAAAGCTTTCCAAAGTGGAGATCTTTGCCCGGTGAATTGGGAAAAAGGAGAAGACACTCTTGGAAAGGCATAAAATAAATACATAATTTATTTTTCATTAAAAAAATCTCTGAATTTTTTCAGAGATTTTTTATCTATATAAAGTTAAATCAACTTATCTTTCTGATCAGAAGCAATTTTTTTTATAATTCTCATTGCCTCCTTTTTTCCATTTTCCTTTGCCTTAGTTATTATTCCCATTGCTTCTTCTTCAGTTACCTCGGTTAGATCAGATAGATGAAATAGTTCCAACGAAAGAAGAACTGACATACCAGGCTGTCCGATAGGAACCTTAAAACCTTCTTTATCTAATTTTGCCATTGTTGTTTTTTTTAGATATTCAACACAACTTAACCATAAGGACTTCTCCTGATTTGTCAACCACCCTGCCTCACTTGCTTAGCAATTCCTAGAAACTTTTTAAAATGAGTTATAGAAAATTTTCTATAACTCACACCATTCCAAAAACAAGAGAACGACGGCATACAAGGTATTTGTTGGCACTGTAAAAGTTTTTATAAAAACTTCCTCAAACTTATCAATTGTTTTTCATTCAACACTTCCAATAGTTCTTCATCACTAGCTTTCGCAATGCCAGAAACAGATTCAAATCGAGCCATCAATTTTTTCTTCGTCACCCCACCTATTCCTGATATTTCGTCTAAGACTGATTTTGTGGCATTTTTTTGTCGCAACGAACGATTAAATGAAATCGCAAACCGATGTGCTTCGTCACGTAAACGTTGCAATAATTTCAAAGCGGGCTCATCCCAATCAAGTTCCATGGGTTCTTTAACTTCAGGACGAAAAATTTGCTCTTCACGTTTTGCTAGAGAAATAATTTGAGTCTTGGAATCGAATTTTTTAATTTTTAGTTTCTTAAAAACCTTCATCACCGAACTTAATTGGCCTTTCCCTCCATCTATAACGACAAGATCTGGGAGATTTTTAGTAAATTTGTCGGTTTCTTTTTTCTTCTTCGTCTTCTTTTTAGATTCCTTGTCCACATCTCCATCAAGTCCATCTGATAAGGGTAATTTAGGGGATTTATCAAAAGCAAACCTTCTTCCCAAAACCTCTTCCATCGCCGCGAAATCATCTACTTTTCCTTTTTCAAGTGATTTTATGTGATATCGCCTATATTCTGATTTTTTTGGTTTTCCATCTACGAACACTACCTGACTAGCCACAGGAAATCCTCCAGAAAAATGAGAAACATCATAGCATTCTATGCGTTTTGGTGGATTTTTTAGATCCAAGATTTTAGCTAGATTTGGTAACGCTTTCGCAAAATTTTCCGCTTGACTCATCGTAGCTATTTCGGCTTTCTTCGCTTCATTCCTGGCATTTTTAAACGCTATATCAAGAATTTTTTTCTTGTCTCCTTTTTGTGGAATTTTTATTTGAATATTCGCATCTTCTGCTCCAAAAAATTTCAAAACTCCGTTTTTATTTTCAATCTCAAGTGGTATATAAATATTTTTTGGAACCACATCTACTTTTTCATAAAACTGAATCAAGAATTTTTCTAACATTTCCTCATCAGTCGCTATTGCTGGTGATGAGAATTTAACAATATTTTGATCCAAAAATTTCCCATTCCGGAATAAAACACGCACAAAATAAGCTAATTTATTTTGACGATAAAAATGAATAAAATCTGCTTCAAAACTACTATCAAGCTGCACAACTTGCTTCTCTGTAGAAGTTTCTATTGAACTAATTAAATCTCGAATTTTTCCAGCGGCTTCAAAGTTTTGATCTTTGGCAAAATTCATCATTTTTTCTCGAAGACCAACCAAAACACCTTTTGTGTCTCCTCGAAGAAATTTTTTCATAGCACTAACATCTTTCTGATAATCTTCTATTGAAATTTCTCCACTACACGGACCACTACATTTTTTGATATGATAGTCCATACACGGAATTTTTCTCGTTTCTGGGTTTTTTAGTATTGTTAATTCTTTATTATCTACTACTAATTGGAGCCTGCAGTCTCTCACCCGAAAAACCTTTTGGCAAAACGCGATAGTTTTACGAAAAGATTTGGCAGAAGTTTTTGGACCTACATAGAAACTCCCATCTTTAACAATTCGTCGTGTAATTTCTAATTTTGGAAAATCTTCCTTTGTAATCCGTAAATAAAGAAAACTTTTATCATCACGAAGCAAAATATTAAATTTTGGTCTAAATTCTTTAATTAAATTATTTTCCAATATTAAAGACTCTACTTCTGAATTTGTAATACGTGTTTCTATCTTAAAAATCTTGGAAACCATCAACTTTGTCTTTGGTGATTTTTTCGTTTTTTGAAAATATGACTTCACTCGCTTTCTTAGATCTTTTGCCTTTCCTACGTACAGCAAGACACTTTTTTCATCATAAAAAAGATAACACCCACTATCTGTTGGAATATTTTTCGCCACAAAATTAAACTTTTTAGTCTTTTTTTCTATGACTTTTTTCTTCTTTTCTTTTTTATCTTTCATCTTATTAACATTGTACTTTTTTATCTAGTTTCTTAAAATTAAAAGTAATGATTAATATATTCAAGAAAAAGAAAAAAGTTTCCAAGAAAAAAACAGATAACAATGGAAACTACAGGAAAAAAGCACTAGAAAGACGTGTAAAAGAATTTTTAACAGGACAAGATTTTGCTGATTATATCGTTTATTTGAAATCTTCTAGAAAAATCATGTTTTCTAATTTTCTAGCTGGAATTTTTCGCGGACTTGGTTTTATTGTTGGAATGACCATTGTTTTTGCTATCTTAGTTTGGTTTTTAGCAGCGATTGTAGATTTCCCTGTAGTTGGACAATATGCCAAAGAAGCTCAAATACAATTAACTAAATATGCTGAGGAAACAAAATATAAAGGTAATTTTGAAAACATTGAAAAGCTCCTAGAACAAACTAATATCAACATTGAAAAACTTTTAGAAGAAAAAAACATAGTTGATTCAGAAATCTTAAACGAAGAATAAATCATGATAGATCAAATTTTATACTTATTACTACTATTTTTATACCGATTTCTTGGTATTTTATTTAATCTTACCTTTTGGGCTCTTATAATTTGGGTTGTCTTGAGTTGGCTTATGGTTTTCCGCATTATGCGACCAGACAATCCTGGGTTTATACTTTTTTCTCAAATAGTAAGACCTATTTTAATCCCCTTCCGTTGGGCGAGGCTTGGTATGCTTGATTTATCCGTTATCGTTGCCATCTTGTTCATTGATTTTGTAGGTAGTCATTTATTAAAAGTTATTGCTGAACTTTTATCTAATTTCTAATAATGCAAGACATCTATTTAACAAATTCACTGACAAATAAAAAAGATAAATTCGTCCCCATCAAAGAAGGAGAAGTCTCAATCTATTCTTGTGGTCCAACGGTTTATGATTATGCCCATATTGGAAATTTTAGGAGTTTTTTGATGTCTGATCTTTTGTTTAGAGTATTTAAATATGCTGGTTATGAAGTTAAAAAAGTACAAAATATTACTGACGTCGGACATCTCACAAATGATGATATAGCTGACGCAGACGGAGAAGATAAAATCGCAAAAAAAGCTAAAGCAGAAGGAAAAGATGCTTTTGAGATTGCCCGATATTATGAAAAGTTATTCATTGAAGACGAAAATACTTTAAGAATCATTCCCCCCAATACTGGACGACCACGTGCTACTGAATTCATAAAAGAACAACTGGAGTTAATTAAACAATTAATAGAGAAAGAATTTGCTTATGAAGTAAACGGTTCGGTGTATTTCCGTACCGCTAAATTCAAGGATTATGGAAAACTTTCAGGAAATAAATTATCTGACCTGCAAGCTGGCGCACGAGTAGAAATAAATAGTGAAAAAGAAGATCCTTTAGATTTTGCTTTGTGGAAAAGCGCTGATAAAAATCATTTGATGCAGTGGAAATCTCCATGGGGAATGGGGTTTCCTGGATGGCACATTGAATGCAGCGCCATGAGTAAAAAACTACTTGGAAAAAACTTCGATATTCACACTGGAGGAGAAGACAATATTTTTCCTCATCATGAATGTGAAATTGCACAAAACGAGTGTAGTTTCGGTGGAAAAATTAATTATTGGCTTCACGCCAAACATTTGCTTGTTGATGGCAAAAAAATGTCCAAATCAAAAGGAAATTTTTATACAATTCGAGACCTTTTAGAAGAAGGTTGGAGAGGAAACGAAATACGACTTGCGCTTATAAAATCTCACTACAAATCTAGTCTTAATTTTTCCAAAAAACTTTTAGAAGAATCTAGAAAAAACATAAAAGATATAGAGGAGTCTCGAAGAATTTGTAATGATACTCTTGCGGCCTTGGATGTGAAAAAGGATAAAGTGCTATCTGACTATCTTATTGAATTTAAAAAGGGATTCCAATCAGCTCTTTTTGATGATTTAAATATCCCTGAAGCATTAGCAAACGTGTTTAAAGCTATTAAGCACACTATGGTTATAAAAGAGAATAAACTTGAACGAAAAGACCTTAACTTGGATATTTTAGTTGAATTATTAAATTTCCTTGAAAATGATTTCAATCAAATTTTTGATATTTTCCCAGAAGAAATAAAAGTTTCTGATGAAAAAATTAAAGAAATAGAACAAAAAATTGCAGAAAGAAATCAAGCACGAGAAAATAAAAACTGGGAATTATCTGATAAAATCCGTGATGAGTTACTTTTAGATGGGGTAGAACTTATTGATAAAGCTGCAACAACAAGGTGGAAAATTAAATAAGCTTTCCCAAAAACTCTCCCATTTGCCGTACTGATTTCCCACGATGAGAAACTTTATTTTTATCGTTCTTTGTCATTGCAGAATATACATTATCTCCTCCATCTGGGATAAATACCGAAGATACTGCAATACCATGTTCTAAAGGTGTTTGCGGAAACTCTGTTATAATTCCTGAAGTTTTTCCTAAAAAGGTTTTTTCAGTTTTTGTTTCTGGATCAAAATACCCTATCCCTGAATAAAAAGTAGCTGTTCTATCTTCTGCTCCTTCCAACATTTCTAAAAATTTTCTTAACCATTCGTTATCATCTTTAGCTTGAATTTCTCTTTTAGTTTTTAATCCAAACTTTTCAGGAAAGGCTGTTAATTTTAGTCCAGAATCTTCTCCTAAAGTTGAAATATTGAATTTTTCAGCAAAATATTTTGCCTTTATCATCGCGTTTTCCTCAAAATCTTGACCATCCTCTTCTGGTTCTTCTCCTTCTGGAAAATCTTTTAAACTCAAAAACTCAATACCTTTTATTCCTTGAAAAAAACTCAACATTTCTTTTTTTTTCCCCTTATTCCCAGTAGCGATAAGGATTTTCTTCATACTTCAAAACTATTTATTTTATCAACAGCATTAATAGATCGGTCTTCTTTGAACCGTAAAATAATCGCTCTTCGTGTAGGAATTTTTTTTGTTAATTCCCCTGAAATTTTCTTCATAACACGCTTCAAAGGTTTAAGAAATTTTGGTTGCGTCCCAATACTTCGAACAAAAATATCACAAACCCCAAGATCACCGGAAACCTCTACCGCCGTCACGGTCAAGAACCCCACTTCATCAGGATCGGTAAATTTTCGAATAATAAGAGGAAGGACCTCTTCTATGACTCCAGCTAGTTTCTGACTCCGAGGTGACATTTTCATTAACTGCATAATGACTAAAATTGTTTTTTTTTCAATAATAATTGTGAAACAAAACTAATTTATGGATAATCCCTTCGATGTTTTTAAAATTATTTGAGTATACCGACACAATTTCCGAAGAATGGGACAAGTTTGTTCTTGCTTCTTCTCTCGGATCTATCCACCAAATAAGCAATTGGAAAAAATTTCAAGAGAAAATTCCAGGACGAGGTGAAGTTCTTGGGTTTGGAGTACGCGACAAAAAAGGAAAAATCATTGCCACAACTTTTTGCGTCCGAATGGAAACCGGATTTTTAGATAAATTTTGGTATTATTCTGCCAGAGGCCCGGTATTTGATATAAAAAATAAAAAAGCCCTTAAATTTTTACTTCAAGCTGTGAATGAAAAATTAAAAGAGAAGGGCGGAATTTTTTGGAGATTTGATCCATATTTAGAACCATCTGCTAAATATCCTGATTCTAAAGAAAAGAAAGAGAATTTAATCTTAAAATCAGCTACGCAAGACTATCAACCGACAGATACTCTTGAGATAGACCTAACTCAAACAGAAGACGCTATACTCGCTCAAATGAAGCGTCGAGGACGAAACGGAATAAATAAAGCGATAAAAAAAGAAGTTAAAATTCAAATTATTGAAAATGGACAATTTTCAGAAAATAATTTGAAAGATTTCTACGATTTGAATATCGAAACTACTACCCGTGACGGATTTTCCGGTCACAAAATAGATTATTACCAGAATTTTTTATCTAGTTTAAAAAACTCCGCTGTCCTGTTTTTTGCAACCTACGAAGACCAACGAATAGCCAGCGCCATTTCCACTTTTTGTGGGGACAAAGCTATTTACTATTTTGGAGCTTCAACCTCCAATAGAGAGCTAAATAAATTAAAAGCACCAACTTTACTTCAGTGGGAGATGATGAAATATGCTAAAAAAAGAGGGTGCAAAACTTACGACTTCCTTGGGATTGCTCCAGAAAACGAACCAAATCATTCTTACGCTGGAATTTCACAATTTAAACACGGATTTGGTGGGTACCGAAAAATTTATCAACCAGGCAAAGAAATTGTTTTGAATAAATTTTGGTACTTTATTTATCAGATGATGAAAAAGTTTAAATAATTAAACCTCTTCTTCCAAGACTTCAATATTTTGCTCGTGCAATTCTTTTTCTGGCATAGGTGCTGGAGCTCCAAGCATTAAATCTTGGGCTGATTGGTTTTTTGGGAAAGCAATTACTTCACGAATATTTGGTTCATCTGCAAAAAGCATAACCAATCGATCAATTCCAAGAGCAATTCCTCCATGTGGTGGTACTCCGTATTGGAAAGCTTTCAAAATATGTCCAAACTTCATTTGAATTTCTTCTTCGTCCATTCCAAGGCTTTGGAATATTTTATGCTGCAGTTTCTGGTCATGGATTCGAATAGATCCTCCTCCAAGCTCCGTTCCATTAAGTACAATATCGTAAGCATGTGAACGCACTTTTTCTTTATCCGTATCAAGCAAAGCTATGTCTTCTTTATTTGGCATGGTAAACGGATGATGCGCCGCTCCGATACTACCGTCTTCTTTGATTTCAAACATTGGGAAATCCGTCACCCAAAGATAAGCAAAATCATCGTTATTTCTTAAATTAAATTTATCTGCTACCTCCAAACGAACAGCTCCAAGTGGCTCAACAGCTCCCAAAAAAGAACCAGCTCCAAAGAAAATCAAATCGCCATCTT
>Ga0222635_1000736_pt1 | contig 10876 bp, 10 predicted proteins | sample AntAcemetagen139_FD_179809 | JGI IMG/M metagenome (GOLD analysis project Ga0222635, IMG submission 179809) | Saline water microbial communities from Ace Lake, Antarctica - #139 | ecosystem: Environmental > Aquatic > Non-marine Saline and Alkaline > Saline | place: Antarctica: Ace Lake...
GTCCTGCAAGGACTAAAGTGTCTCCTATACCACCGAGACGTATTAAAGCTATTTTTAAAGTATTTAAGCCAAGAGGGGAAAGAGGGGAATTAAATTGAGAAGGCTCTAAGACCTTCTTCTCCTTGATGATTTTTTCTTCAAGGGCAGAAACTTCAACTGCGACTTTTTGAGAGTTTACTAAATAATACGCAATTTTACTGCTAACTTCATAAACTTTTCCGGCATGAAATGATTGGTCGCCACAGCCATAATGCCCGTATTTTTGTTTAAGTCTTATTTTTGGCACTTATTAACCTCTTTATTTTACCTTTAAAAAAAAAGAGGGTAGGGCAATCCCTACCCTCTTTAATTATAATCTACCTAAACTTAAGCGCTATGCTTAACGTTAGTTACCTTAACTGCTGCTCCCTCTTCTTCCAACTTGAAGTCGAGACGCATTGTTATAGTAACCTCAACTATTCTCTTTCTTGGCACTCTTTCCATCTCATACATAATGTCACGATGAACGCCCATTACGATATTTTTTGGATTGATTAAAAGTGCTTTAGAACCATTACAAGTTCCTGTCCCTTCAGTAATGCTCTCAGTCGTAATCGCTGGAACTTTTCTAACAGGAATACCATTATATGCAGGTTCTTTTGCTTCAATAAGATAGCGAGTGAAAGCATCGTTCACATTCTTATCGGCCAAAGCCTTTACATAATCTAATCTTGCTAGATGACTAACGTAAAATCTCATATTAGCCTCGTCCTCATCAATATACTTACCGGGCATCAATTTTAAGGTGTTAAAAAGAATTGTATCCGAAAGCGTTGCTGCAAGAGCGTCATACGTATATGTAGATATCTGCTCAAAAACACCATCCAAAATATCTAAATAAGTCGCTCCACCATCTGCTAGGCCGTTAAGACAAAGGTTATCGATATCATACGCCATTTGCTTAGAAGTCAACTGCAAAATCGTATCAAATATCCCTTTACCCTCAATAGAATCCTCAAGGGCATCATAGCCTAAATCAAGCGCTACAATAGTCTCCTGTGCGTCAAGCGTTACTTTTGTAGTCGTCGGCTTAGTCGTAGTCGTCGGCACAGTTCCTACAGCATTTGGCTTTTGTAATACAGCAGAACCATAAGTCATTTTATCTATCTGCCTTTTATTAGCTTTCATCGGAACTCTACGACATTCCTTAATAATGACTGTTCGGTCTATGGCTCCTTGCACAAACTTTGCAGCTTGGTCCGGCAAAAGTAATCCACCATTCGCCAAATCAGTATCAGTAAAAGCTTTGTTAATAATTTGGTCAATCGTCATTCTCATTTTTATCTTCCTCCTTCTGTAATTATCTTAAACTTAATAAGCATTTTACGTAAACAGAAGAACGGAATTACCCGTCTAATTTCATTTAAAATTACTCATTAAGGGTTTATGCCTTACCTGTTATAGCTTCTCCGAATACGTCACTCTTATCCTTCTCGGACTCAACTTCTTCGTCCTTAGATGTCTTTAGCCCAAACTTCTTTGAGATTACAGCAGTAATCTTATCAAAGTTTTCTAGCCCCGCTTCGATTTTCACTATTCGAGCTTCAGCTATATCGGCTTTTTTCTTATCAGCCTCAATAACATCCTCTTCTGTTTTCTTAACATCAATCTCAGCCTTCTTCTCGGCCCCGATAATATCAGATTCAGAAGCATTTTCTTCTAACCCAAGAACTTTCGCTCTTGCGATAAGGTCAAGCTTTTTAGTTTCAACCCCTTCGGTCTCAATTCTAAGCTTCTCTTCAGATTTGCTCTTCTCCGTATATATACCAAGCTCTTCTTCGTTCAACAACATTCCTTTTCCCTTAAGAGCTGATACAATGGAGTCGATTTTACCCGAAAGAGATTCAAACTGTTTTATAAGTTCTTTCAATTCCATCGTGTTTTCCTCCTCCTTTTTCTTTGACTTTTCGCTATAGCGGATGTGTGTTTCCTCCACCATATCGTTCAATACTGAAATGGCTTCTTTTATCTTTCCGAGCCGGGCCATAGATATAGTTCTTCCAGCTTTTTCGAAGGCAGGTTCATCGCCTTCTTTTTTATTCGCTACGATTTCCATAGCAGATTCAGTTATAAATTTTTCAAATTGACTTATTACGTCATTTATGGTCGCTTCTGGCTCAGCCATCATCTTATGAGCCAAAACTAATGATGAAATGCTATATCTAAAATATTGAAAGACACTATCCATAGCGGTAAGCGTTAATCCTCTAGCAAAAGGCTTAATAATATCCTCTTTGGTGAGCTTATTTGAGGCATCTTCTTCTGCTTTTACCTTTTTCGCTAGTTTCATAAGAAAGTTTACGACAACATCCCTAAAGTCATCGAAAGCTTCTTTAATCGCTACGCCCTGATTAGCGTCTCCATCATCATAAATAGCATCATAAACTTCATTAGCCAAAGCATCTACTGCTGCTTGCGTGCCTTTTATTACAAAACTCGCATTAAAGCCTGTAGACCATATTCCTTTTTCAATGATAGAAGTTAATCCATCAGAAATATCTTCATTGTGCCTTTTATACACAAGTATTTGAGCATCAGGAACGGCAGGACGGTCAACAATAGCTATCCTATCCACTCTTGATGCGTGTAATCTATTTTTAGCTTTAGGGTTAGTCATTTTATGACTCCTCTTTTATAGGCTCTCTAATGCCAGCTATTCTAACAGAAAAGGCTTTATAGTCTCCTGAAACAACTTTTTCCCACACATCTCTGTCGTTAATCTTGATAGCCCCGAACCAAGTTCCCTTCGATAATTTCTTTCCCTGATAGTCTAAATCATCCTTCCACGCAATAGAAGATTCAACAATTTCGGCTGCTATTATATTTTTATGCATTTCATCTACTGTTCGATAGTCAACGAGAAACCCATGAGCAACCTTCTCAATATCATCGGATGAAATCACATCCCCATCGTGGTCAGCCTTTTCTGGAACGAGAAAGACTCCGTAAACTATCTGCTTAGTCTTGTCTACTTTCACCACATCTATTGATTCTACAGATTCATCTTCTTCCAAAGCCTTACCCACCATTACGTTACCGCATTTAGGGCATTTCTGCTTAGAACAGGAAACACCTTTTTTGTGAACTATCTCCGCTCCACACTTAGAACAAACACACTTAGAAGCTCCACCATCTCCTTGCCTTTGGCCTCCTTGGCCTTGACCTTCACCTCTAGCTTTTAAATCTTCTTCAGAATACCCCATAGTCTCCTCTTCGTTATCTTTATTCATAATAAAAGAAGGAGAATTAGGTAAATATTCTTCGGTCGAATTATCTTGCTTAGTGACCAAAAGTTTCATAAATTCATCCATTTGGTCTACGTGAACTTCTTCAAGAGATTTGATTGTTTTGGAATGTTCAACAGCCCACTCTTCTGCCGTAGCCATAGTCCAGTCTTTTGCTTTGACGAAGAGATAGGTTATAATTTTTTTGCAACTAATACAATAAAGGGCTTTAGTCCCTTTACTTTGAGATACAACAATAGTTCTTATTTTATGGTTAGTATGTTTACTTTCTTCACCTTTTACGGGAACACGAATATTCTTCGTATTTTGTTCGGGCATAATATTCCTCCAGATAATTAACAATATATCACATCACAATATATTTGTCAAGGAAACTATTTAATACCAAGAAATATTTCTAAGAATAGCAAGAATTTTGTTAAGACATACGTTTAATTTATTCTTATCTTTAATGTATTCTTTTAATATATTTTTAATCATACCGCCGACGCTAATCATTATCCGCCAGTCCAAGCGGATGCGTCTACAATCTTAGTCTCCACGATAGCATCTTCATCACATCTACAATTTATAACTTCATCTGCGGGAGCTGCGCTGTCGTGCGGATGCATCATTAATACTCCCATAACGTCAAACGGGTCATCAATAAGCTGTTCTTGTCCGTCGGTAAAAGCATGACTCTCTCTCGTTCTATCATCAGCTAAAGCAAACCATCTTTTCTTTTTAACTTTATTATTTTTATAAGTAGCATGCTGAACAGTAGAAGAAGCGACTCCTGTTTCCGTTCTAGCTATTGCCATAGCTCTATGCTTATACGTTTCTTCGAATAAATATTTAATTTGTTTTCTAACTTCATACGGACTTATACCTTTCTCAACATAACTCTTAACTAAAATATTCTGAAAATCTTTTAAAGTCTTTTTAGTTATCCCTCCCGTTATTTTAGTTCCTCTAGACATTAAAGCTTTCAAAAGATTTTTATCTCTTAAATTAAAACTAAGATTTACCCCTAGAACTTTTAAGGCGTGAGAACCTCCAGCGACACCCGCCTTCACGGCCCAAGCCTGTAATATTCTAGTTATCTTCTTTGGCTTAACATTCGCATCCCAACTCTTAATAAATTTATTTATTAAACGTCTGTCTTTATCTGATATCTTTTCTAATATTTCAGATTCCTCTGCCGGAGGAATGACTATTATATTGATAAGCCTTTTCTCCCAGATGTCTGGATATTCTTTCTTAGACCATTTTTCTAATGCAGGAGCTATTTGATTATAAACCTTTAACGCTCCATTCTTCTGTCTTTGAAATTCCTTGTAAACCTCTGCAGCTTGGGCATTGACTAATTTTATATAACCTACGGAATCACGCCAATTCCTTTGAGTAGTCTGGGCCTTTGCTTTAGCTAAATAGGCTTTAGCTTTTGACCTAGATTTATTTACATAATTTTTAACATTGCTCATTTTCAAGCCTAACTTGTTGCTCTGCATCCATTAATGTCTCAAATGTTCCACAATCAGTCCAACTTCCCTTTAAAGGAACAACTCTAAAATTTTCAATCATTATATAATGACGATTAACGTCTGAAATTTCTAGCTCTCCTCTTTTGCTTGGTATCAAACATTTAATAACATCAAACACATCAGGAGTGAACATATAAATTCCCGCTAAGACTAAGTTGCCCATGAACTTTTCAGGCTTTTCGATTACATCAATAACTCTATCTCCTTTAAATTTTAATACTCCGAATCTATTTGGAGCAAAAGAATAATGACTAAACAGTAAAGCTTCCCCTCCGGCTGACTCGTCGTCAAAATAATTAACCGAAGAGGTGAGATTCATATCAAAAACATTATCTCCAAGGAGGACTAACATCTTATCCTGACCTACAAAAGCTTTTGCTAAGCCCAATGCTTCTGCTATTCCGCCAGCTTTATCTTGAATAGAATAAGTAATTCTTACATTCCAACGACTACCACTTCCAAGATACTTAACTACTCCCTGATAGTTTTCCCCTCCAGTAACAACGTGAATATCCTTTATCCCCGCCTCAATCATTTTCCGCAAAGGATATTCAATCATCGGAGCTTTACCAATTCTTAATAAATGTTTATTAACTGCGTAAGTTAAAGGATATAATCTTGTTCCATCCCCTCCAGCTAAAATAACACCTTTCATAATCTTAATCCTCTAATCTCATATTTACATTAATAGCTAATTCTTTTCGATACCCCTAACTTAAAATTAACTCTATAATTATTCTTCTGCCTCTTCTTCTTCTTCTTTTCCGTTCTCTTCGCCCACTTCCTCTTTAGCTGCATCCTCTTCCTCGTCCTTAACTTCTTCTTCATTCTTTTTTCTAGCTGAAGCTTGTTCAGCCGTTTCTCCTACAATTCCTATAGGAATAAGACTCGATGCGACATAGACCGCATCTCCTCCTTCATAGAGAGGTAAACCTAATCCATTTCTGATTTCATTAGGAGACATAATTCCATTTTTAATATATCTATCATAAATTTCACTATTAACCTTTTCGTCTACGATATTTATATCCTCAAACCGAAATGTCCAACCCTGAATATCCATTCCCCTATTTATTATCAATTCGTTTATCACCCAAGCGAATTTCTTTTGTCTCGGATTAATAACCGAATCAAGATATATTCTATCTGTATCTTTAGATACAGAGCCACCGAGCTTTCCCTCAACGACTATCCCTACTCTATAAGGTGGGACCCGATGAGCAGCTAAAACTGTATTAGTGTTATCTGCGTGATACATCCTAAAACTAGCTTCCTTGGTATCTATATTCAAAGGCTCAAAATGTATCTTTCCGCCTTTTGGACAAGACAATGTAAGAGTCTTATAATTAGATTCCTTTAAAGTAGTTTCAAAGAATTTCTTTATCTCCTCATCTACGTCTGGATTAAGAGTAACGCCCTCAAGAATTACAGCATAAGCAGGAATACCAAAGTTAAGAAAGAAATCAAGATTATACTCTCGCTCTTTCATCTCCCCAAACATAGCATAGACAGCAGGTAACCACTCTGGAATTCCATAATAGATTGACTTCCAAGAATATTGATTTATTACGATTACCTCATTAGCTGCATCTTCCACCTGCCTTACGCTTTGCACATAATTTCCTGTTTTCCTATTTAAAATCTTCTCCTCTCCAAAAGGCTTAAAATAAACATAATTCATTCCAACCCTTTGAACTAATTTGTCCTTATCCCCACACCAACGCATAGTAGTAGCATTGACGTGATAGAGAGCATTTATTTTATCATGTATGTCCCTAGAAACTTCTATATATCCATTACCACATCCCTCGTAATCCATAAAAACTTTCTCAAGCATAGCAGAAATATCTTCGTTTGGATTAACAAGAGAGAAAAAACTCATTAAGGATTGATAATTCTTATCCTTATCCTTTAACGCCATAGTCTCTGCGTCATCTGATTCAAGATAATAACCTATCCCGATAGCATCTTGCATTTTAACTCTAATGCAAGATGAATGAATAGTATCTAAATCAATCCACTGCATCAACTGAGGAAGTCGATATGGCGGTTCAATAATCTTCGGCTTCCAATCTTCTCTTTCAATCTGCTGAGAAGTATTTGCTTTTACTTCATATTTTTTTAAAATATCAACATTAACAAGGTCCCCTTTATCCGTCATTATAACTTGGACCCCATCTTTATCTCCAACGATATTATCCTTTCCTCTTCTTCTACTCATCATGCCCTCCCTACGGTTACTGTTCCGAAATAATTTGAATTTTCAAGTATATTTTGTACTACCCCCGCTACACCATCAGCTACATCTTTCGAGCCATTAGGCGGATGGTCTATCTTTCTACCTTTCACTTCTTCGAGCTGCATACATTCTTTCACAAATACTTCTGAGGCGCTCGGCTCATCTTCAATCCCACTAGGGATATAATAATAATCCAACCTCTTTTCATTTATAGATTCTTTTAAATTAGAATATGGAGTCATAGTTCTATCTACCGATAAATACTCTGTTCGATAGCCTTTCCCCGCAAGAATCTGCATAGAGTCTGAACTTTGGAAACCATCATAAGTAACTACGCCTATCGGAAACCCTAATGCAGTTAAGGCATAAATATATTCTCTGACCTTACCTATTCTTATCGGAGATTCTTTAGAGCCTTTCAAGCGAAGCATTAAATCAATATAAATTTTAATCCCACCCTCTTCAGTAGTCCCTGCGTTATGGCCTAAAGCAAACCCGCAAGCATCACCCGTAAGTGCAAGGTCAATATGTATAGCGTGAAAAGCATTTTGGTCTTGAGGGGTAAGCCAATTTTCTATACTCCCATTTTTAGATATAGGGTCATTAGTCCTATCTTTATTATATCTTTCAATCACGACCTTGGGTGCTTCGAAGAATGGATTAAGAGTAGGAGAAGGTCTAGCCCCAAAGTCTCTATAAGCTTTCGTTACGCTAGAAACAAAAGCCTTAAACAAAAAAGGTATTTTTGGAATAGCGTCAATATCCTTCAAATTTTCTGGCTTTGATTCAAGAAGCACCCTATTAATTCTATCTACATAGAAAAACTCTCCATCCCAATCTGAATATTTTGCGTCCCAGAGAGTTCTTCTTTTAGCGAATACCCTAGAATCAGGGATATCGGCTTCATGCAATTTCCTTTCAAGAAAGTCACTCTCATATAACGGAGAGCCTGCGATAATGATGGCCCCTTTGCTTTCAAACCTTGACCCTAACCTTCTCTCGAGAGCATTAAAGATATCTTCTGCTTGGTCCGACCTATCCGTAGCCCGATATGCTCCAGCCTCATCAATTATTCCTACAATAATGTTATATCCAACCGCCGTCCTCCAACTCGAACTTCCGGGAATTATAAAGATATTATTCTTGAACCTTAACTCAGATAAGCAGTTAGGGTCTGGCATCCGTGCATCAGGCATAGTCCAAGGACGCTCTTTAAACCAATCACAATCATAAATCTTAGATGCTATTTCAGAAAAGATAACCTTTTTAGCATTCTTTTCCGATATAGACATATTCATAATAGCTATTTTAGACGACTTACTTGATTTAAAATATCTTTGAGGCTCCCGCAGACAAAGAAGTAAATGCAGAAAATAAGTTACCATTATTGAAGTCTTAAATGATTTACCTGAACCTATTCCCTCGCACAAAGCAGCCATATCATAATTTCTATGCCAAGGGTTTCCGTCAGGGGACTTAAAAAATTCTACAATATCATCAAAGACAGACTTACGAACAACCCCACCAAGATTAAGATATCTTTCCCCGAGCATCCACTCTTCTGGCTCTACAGGAATCCAACGCCAAACACTAGAATTATATCCCGCTCCCTGAGTCAAGAACATACTACTCCACTCATTACCGAGAATATTGTCATAAACCTTCTCGTCTTTGGCCGTAGCGAACTCAGGATTTGATGATTTCAGCTTCTTCGACATCATTGAAGTTAGTCTCCCTTGCTATTCTGGTAAACACTTTCTTTCTTTGCTCTGAGTCCTTAACCTCTACCTTTACTATAGAAATTAAATTCACGATTATTCCTCTGACCTGATGTATTTTCGCATCAATATCGACCCCATCAGATAATATAAGCTTAATGGCTTCGTCCCCACATAAGCCAAATTTATCCCAAACAGCCAACATATTCATAGTTTTCTTTCCAAGCAAATCTAAATATCCTTGTTGCCTATCGTGAATCAACAATACAGTTTTAGCTGCATTTATAATGGCAGTTTGGTTTTCTCTTCTCTGTTCAGGAGTGGTTGAGTCTCTTATTATGGCCCTTAATGCGTAAGCATCTGCGTCTAACAGATTATATTTATCCCAAATAGTCCTTACCTGATGCTCAATCTGATACATCATTCCGGCCATATGGCCTAATATTTTCTTATTCGTTCTTAAGTCTCTCTTGATTTCTTTTAGGACATCTCTTTTATAATTATTGATGTCCTTGTAAACAACCGAAGGAGAAACTTTTAAATTATCCGCTATTTCCCTAACAGAAGCCTTTAAGGCAAAGAAATATCTTACTACCTTTTTCTTTCTATCCTCAGATGGATTTCCAATAAGTTCAACCTGATACAATAATTCTTTCTTCGTCAGGTCAAACTCCTGCTCTATTATAATTTCTGGTCTTATCTGGGAATCAACTATTATCGGCTGTTTTACCAACTGGATATATATCAACTCATTTATCTTCAACCAATCAACTGTAGTCCTTTTTATCAAAGGACTTATGTTAACTGACTCGACAACCTTAATATTCCCCTCAATTCCTACGTTAATAGGTATTACAGGGGAGATAACAGAACTAACATATATACCGTCAAAAACATTAATATCTATCATTATATCCTCATTGTGGACGAAATATTTTCTTTACAACCTCAACGACCTCAGAGACCTTACTATCAACGGTCATCTTACTCGTTATGAATTCTCCGTATTCTTCCTCCAAGGACATTCTCAAAGAATAAACATCTAACTCATCAAAACCAAGATACCGTAAAGTATCGGACATCCAAACTTCTTTACCTGTTGATGATACGTCTTCAATAAAGGCTTTGACTTTAGTCGCCACCCGTTTCGCTTCTTTCCATTCCTTTTTTAAATCATCCATCACCAGCCCTTTAATGAAATATCTTCCCGAACCAGCATAGTCTTTAGCCGTCACAAGAATGTCAAGAGTTTCTCCCTCAAGCAAAATCCCAACCGAATCCTCTATTCCAAAAGTATTATCTATCTTATCTATATAGAAAGACACCCTTGATAGCCCGTTCCTAACTATCACTACATCCATTACCTTAAAATGTCTTTTTGGCAACTCGTCCATTATTCCACGCTTTCCACGCTGTCAATTTTATCTAACCCTAGCTCCTGCTTAACCTTACAGAAATTATCTCAATAAACGTATTTTAACCTTCTTGGGACTTCAACCGCTCATCCAATGATGCTTCTGAGCCCTCTAAGGCTATCAATAATTGCTTCCCTCTTGCCTCATCAATATCTGTCTCAGGCTCAAGAAACTTTTCTGCCTTTTTCAAGATTGCCTCTATCTTTACCCTATCTTCTGGGTAAACAGAAAAACTTATTATTATAGCTTCTTTTCTTTCAATCCCATCGCCTCCACCCGAACCTTCAAAGCCTGGCCCATCTATAGCTCCTCCTCCGCCTACCGGAAGATTGCTAAAATCCATAAAATTTTCTATCCTATTTCTCTTCATCCCAGTTAAATCTTCAATATCTTCCATTAAGATTCCATCATCTAAAGCTATCTTAAGAGCCGAGGCCATCTTGATGGGATTTTCATCTCCATGCTGAAAATTATAAGCTATTGTGCTTATGACAGCTTCTGTTCTTGACAAAGGATTGCCTGATGGACCTTTCATTATTGCACAAAGTATCTCATCTTCTTCCGAAAAGACCTCCATAAAAGCCCTTAATCTATGCTCGCCATCTACCAATACATAAGGAGTCTTAATAGTCTCTGGGTCTTCCTCTCCTTTAGGCCTTATCTTGAGCGGGTCCGTAAACCCTACTGAACGCATATG
>Ga0222635_1000737_pt1 | contig 10873 bp, 8 predicted proteins | sample AntAcemetagen139_FD_179809 | JGI IMG/M metagenome (GOLD analysis project Ga0222635, IMG submission 179809) | Saline water microbial communities from Ace Lake, Antarctica - #139 | ecosystem: Environmental > Aquatic > Non-marine Saline and Alkaline > Saline | place: Antarctica: Ace Lake | collected...
AGGGCAAGAGCGCATCAACCGTTGCCTTCACCCCGTCCGCATTGTGCGACACATCAAGCAGGACGGTGGGAGTACTGCCAATCTGCTCAAGCCGTCCCCGATAGCCGGTGGCGGAAAGTTCAAGAAGTCCGCGACGGATAACCGCCTCACTGAGCCCCGCATCAACGGCCACCATTACCGCAAGAGCCAGGCTCGACGCATGAAACGCGCCTGTCAGCGGAGCCTCAAGCCTCGAGAAACGCTTGTTGCCAATCTGAAGGTCAACCACCAGCCGCCCGATCTCCGACTCCAGCACCTTTACCCGGCTCTCCCTCCCCACCAGCTGCAGCGGAGCATGGCACTCCGCCGCCGCCCGCCGCACTGGAGCGAGGCTCTCTGCCAAAGCAACCGAAGAAAACACTTTTGAACCAGGCTTAATGATAGCCGCCTTCTCCCCGGCAATAGCACCGAGGGTTGTTCCAAGCCAATCGGTATGGTCAAGACCTATGCCGGTAATGAGGGCGTAGCACGACTCCACCACATTGGTTGCATCCAGCCGCCCCCCCATTCCGGTTTCAATCACCGACACATCAACCGCCTCATCGGCAAACCAGGTAAAAGCAATGGCCGTCGTCACCTCAAAAAAAGTGGCGCCACCCTCCAAAACAGCCTCCTTCAGCATGGAAGCATAGAACGCAACCCGCTCCTGGGGAATCGGCCAGCCGTCAATGCGCATCCGCTCAGTAAAATCAACAAGATGCGGTGAAGTATAGAGTGCCGTCCTCTGCCCCGCAGCCCGGAACATTGCCGCAAGCAGGGAAGCCACCGTCCCCTTGCCATTCGTCCCCGCCACATGCACCACCATGCCAAGCCGCTGCTCAGGCGAACTGACCGCTCGGAGAAGCTGGCGCACCCTTTCAAGGCCGGGCTTTATGCCGAACCGATGCAATGGAAAAAGAAAATCAAGGGTTTCCTGGTAGGTCACAAGATTCAAAGGCTACCGGTTATGCATAGCGGCAAGCGCCGATTTGATGACATCCTCTAAAGAGGCGTCAGGCTCCAACTCCAGAATACCACCCACGGCCTGATTGGCCACAGGGCGCGCAAAGCCGAGCGTCATAAGGGCATTAACCGCATCTTCCCGAAAACCCCCTCGCTGGCTTGTAGCCGAAGCCACAGCACTGCCCACAGGGGCAAGCTTGAGAATTTTGTCGCGAAGTTCAAGAATAATGCGTGCCGCGGTCTTGCGGCCAACACCCGTAATGCCGAAAAGCCGTTCCGGCACATTGGCTAAAATGGCCTCATGCACCTCCGACACAGCCATGCCCGAAAGCACCGCCAAGGCAAGCTTCGGCCCAACGCCTGAAGTCAGGAGCAGGAGCCGGAAAAGCTGCTTCTCCTCCTCGGTCGCAAAACCGTAGAGCTGAAGAGCATCCTCACGGACAGAAAGATGGGTATAAAGAATGGTTTCGGTTCCGGGCTCAGGCAGCTGCCGGGCAGTGCCTGCGGAAACAAGAAACCGGTAGGCTATACCGGCAACCTCGAGAACCGCCTCTTCAGGCAGGCACGAAACGAGCCTGCCGCGAAAATATGCATACATGAAGGAAAGTGGAAGAAATCCAGCCTTTACTCAGCCTTGCCATACTCGTTCAGTATGCGGGCAAGCTGCGACTTCTTACGCGAAGCCTTGTTGGCATGGATGTAGTTCTTGATGCCAAGACGGTCAAGTTTCTGAACCGCAGAACGGTATGCAACCTCAACCTCAGGCTTGGGAGCACCAGCGTCAACAAGCTTCTGCATGTTCTTTACCAGAACCTTCAGCTCTTTTTTGCGGGCTCTGTTCCGGGCATTTTTTCTGTCGGACTGCCGAAGTCTTTTTTCGGCGGATTTGTGTAAAGGCATAAACGATAGCTCTTTATGGGAATTGAATCAACGAAAACCCTGATTTCAATAAGAAAAGGCATGTAATATAGCAGAAGCAAGCAGAAATTCAAAAAGCCCTCCCCTCTTTTTTCTTATATTGGGCCAAAACAAAACAGAATACCCTTATGAGCCTGATGATCAGCGTTTCCGGCATCCGGGGCATAGTCGGCGAAAGCCTCACCCCGACAAACCTCACCGCCTTTGCCACAGCCTTCGCCTCCTGGGCAGAGACCAGAAAAAAAGAGCGGGAGCCCAACACCAGCAGCCGAAGGCCACATATAGTCATTGGCCGCGACACCAGGCCCACCGGAGAGACTATCACCGGGCTTGTACAGAGCGTCCTTGTGCTCTCGGGGTGCAATGTCACCGACATAGGCATTGCCACCACCCCCACCGTTGAATTGGCCGTCACCGAAGAAAAAGCCGACGGCGGCCTCATTATCACCGCATCGCACAACCCCGTAGAGTGGAACGCACTGAAAATGCTCAACCACCGCGGGGAATTCCTTGACGCGGAGGATGTTGACGAGCTAATGCGCATTGCCTCCGTCCCCAACCCGAATAGCGCCCGCTGGGACGAAATCGGAACCGCCACTGAAACCCGCCGCCACGACACCCTCCACATTGAAAAAATTCTCGCACTCCCCTTCATCCATACGGATGACATCAAAAAAGCAAAGTTTCGCGTCCTCGTCGACTGCGTTGAAGGGGCCGGCTACCGCATAGTCCCCGACCTCTGCCACCAGCTCGGCATGGCCGAAGTCATCCCTTTCGCCTGCGGCGGCACCGGCATTTTCCCGCGGAACCCCGAACCCATTGAAGAGAACCTCCAGGCAACCATCGCCGCCCTCAAAGAGTCACGGGCCGACTTCGCCCTTGTTGTCGACCCCGATGTCGACCGCCTCGCCATCATCTCGGAAGACGGCACCCTTTTCGGTGAAGAGTACACCCTGGTGGCATGCGCCGACTACTATCTCAAAGAGAGACCCGGCTCCGTTGCCAACAACCTCTCCAGCAGCCGCGCCCTGAAAGACATTGCCGCACGCTACGGCCAGGAATGCTTCAGCGCCAAAGTCGGCGAAGCCAATGTCACCCAACTCATGAAAGAACACCAGGCAGTCATCGGCGGAGAAGGCAACGGCGGAGTCATTCTCCCCGAGCTCCACTACGGCCGCGACGCTCTTGTAGCAATAGCAATGGCTGTACAGGCATTCGCATACTGGCAGAAAACGCACCCCGGAGAGCCAATCTCCCGGTTCCGCTGCGAGTTTCCCAACTATGAAATGTCGAAACAGAAAATCAGCCTCACTTCAGAAGGAAAACAGCGCCTGCCGGAAATCTTCGAAGCAATCGCCCAAAGCTACCCCGCAGCCAAGGCTGACACGCGCGACGGTCTGAAGCTCGACTTCCCAGAGAGCTGGGTGCACCTCCGGCCCTCAAATACCGAACCAATAGTGCGCATCTACTCCGAAGCCACAAAGCGCAAAGAGGCCGAATCCCTTGCCGATGAAATCCGCCGGGCCATTGAACAGCACGCAACCGGAGCATAAAAACACCCCATGGGCAATACCAAAGGCAGCTTCAGAACCCAGCAGGACGACACCCTCCGCAACAAGAAAAAAGGCTCGATAGACCGCTACATCGTCTCCCGCCTCCTCAACTATGTCAAGCCGCTCAAAGGGCTGGTAGCAACAGCCGTCGCCATCACCATCGGCGGCTCCTTCCTCGGCCCACTGCGCCCCTGGCTCACCAAAGTTGCAATAGACGACTACATTTCCGCCCATGACCTCCACGGCCTTGCCATTGTCAGCCTCATCCTCGCCGCCGTCATCCTGCTCGACGGCATAAAACAGTTCATCACCACCTGGCTCACCCAGGTCATCGGCCAAAAAGCGGTATTCAACATCCGCATGGATGTGTTCCGCCACCTCCAGAAACTCCCCGCCCGGTTTTTCGACCGCAACCCAATCGGCCGGCTCATCACCCGCGCCACCAACGACATTGAATCACTCAACGAGATGCTCTCCAGCGGCATCATCACCATACTGGGCGACATTCTCCAGCTCCTCATCATTGTCGTCCTCATGTTCCTCATCGACTGGCAGCTCACTCTCATCGTCCTCGCCGTCCTTCCCCTCATGCTCTACGCAACCATCTTCTTCAAGAACCGCGTCCGCATAGCATTTCAGGATGTACGAACCCATCTGGCCAGGCTCAACACCTTCTTTCAGGAACACATCACCGGCATGTCGATAGTCCAGCTCTTCAACCGCGAAAAGCGCGAGAGCGAGCGCTACGCTGCAATCAACCGCGACCACCGCGACGCAAACATCCGCACCGTATTCTACTTCTCCATCTACTTCCCCATCATTGAAATCCTCAGCGCCACAGCCGCCGGCCTCGTCATCTGGTACAGCGGAGTACGCGTCCTCAAAGCCGACCTCACCATCGGCGTCGTCATCTCATTCGTTCAATACATCTGGCTCTTCTTCCGACCGCTGCAGCACCTCTCCGACCGATTCAACACCATACAGACAGCAATAGCAGGATCCGACCGCATCTTCCGCCTGCTCGACGAAGAACCCGGAAGTGAAACCGACGAAGGCCCCTCCCCCCTCACCACCTTCAAGGAAACAATTGAATTCCGAAATGTCTGGTTCGCCTACGACGACGAAAACTGGGTGCTCAAAGACATCTCCTTCACCATCCACCACGGCGAAAAAATCGCCATCGTCGGCGCCACCGGAAGCGGCAAAACCACCATCATCAACATCCTCTCGCGGCTCTATCCCTACAGCAGAGGCGAAGTCCTCATTGACGGAATCCCGCTTGAAACAATCCCCGCCTCCACCCTCCGCAAAATTGTAGGCGTTGTCATGCAGGATGTCTTCCTCTTCTCCGGCACCATCCACGAAAACCTCGCCTTCGGCAACCCCTCCGCAACCCTCGAAGAAATCCGGACCGCAGCCCGCAGGGTAGGCGCAGACCGATTCATCGATCGCCTCCCCGGACAATACGACTACCGCGTCCTTGAAAACGGCACAGGCCTCTCCACCGGCCAGAAACAGCTCATCGCCTTCGTCCGCGCCCTGCTCTACAACCCCGAAATCCTCATACTCGACGAAGCAACCAGCTCCGTAGACACCACCACCGAAACGCTCATAGACCAGGCCACCGCAAAACTCACCACCGGCCGCACCTCAATCATCATCGCCCACCGCCTCTCCAGCGTCCAGAAAGCCGACCGCATCATCGTCATCCACAAAGGGATCATCCACGAAGCCGGCACCCACCAGCAGCTCCTCGCCCAGCGCGGCCTCTACTACAAACTCTACCTCCTCCAAGGCAAAAAATAACCCTGCGGAGGCATTGAGGGAACATTGTATCACTTCGTGTACTAATTAGGAAAAGTGCCAGCTTGGCGGGGGACGCTGATACTACAGACTGCTGTCGCGAAGCACCTGAACAGGTTCGAGCCGGGCGGCCCGGGCGGAAGGGAAAAAGGCGGCAAAGGTGCTGATGAACACCGTCGTGCCGATGACATAGAAAAAATAGAGTGGGTTGGTCGACATGCTGAACCCACTTTTGGTCAGCGGCCCCTGCGAGCTCTCAATGGGAATGCTGGCGAAAATGTGGATGCTGCCGATTGCCAGTAGACCACCCAAAAGGGCACCGATAAGTCCCACAAGGAACCCCTCCAGCACGAACATAGCCACAAGCTGTGAGGCAGAAAACCCGAACGACTTCATAATTGCAATGTCGCGGCTCTTCTCAAACACCGTAGTCACCAGAATATTGGCCACACCAAACCCCGACACCACCCCCACAAAAGCCACCAGCGAAAACACAATGGTGCCAATGCGCTTAAACAACGACAGCACTCCCGCATTCTCCTCCTGCCAGCTCATGCACCGATAACCAGTTACCTCCTGCAATTCGCGATTCAAGTCTGCATTCTCAAGCGGATGGCGAACCTTGAGAGCAATACCGCTCACCCTGTCGGCAGCCATCCCCTCAACAATCTGCCCCAGCTTCAGGGAAACATAAACACTGTTGTCAATCGCATTCACCCCCGAAAAGAAAATTCCCGACACCTTGCATTGCCGGCTTTTTCCCGAAGCGGGAATAAGGGTAACCTCATCGTTCAGCTGCAGGTTCATTTCCCGCGCCACCGTTCTACCCACCAGAAGGCCGTTGGCGGTTTTGGCAAACAGCTCAACATCGCCATCAGTCAACTTTCCATTGATGCCGGTGATCACATTCTCCCGTTCAATATCAACCCCCTTCAGAAGAATCGGCTCATTGCGGTTCCCCTTCACGGCCATTACCTGCGAAGCCACAAAAGGCGAAGCGGCAAGAACCTCCCCCCGATATACCGGAGAAACAAGCAGCGAAAGCACCTGACGATAGTTGCGCACTTCCTCCCGCTCCAGCTTTTCAATATTGTCCACAACAAACGAAGCCGCCTGGGGACGCGAAAGGGCAAGCACATTGACAGGCACAGGGTCCATCCGCTCCCCCTTCAGCGTAATATGAGGAGCCACATTGACAATGGTCTCAATAAAAGAATCAAGCAGACCGCGCGTCAGCGAAATGGTGGTGATGAGTACCATTGTACTCACAGCAACACCAACAACGGTTGTCAGCGTCTGGCGACGGCGGCCGATAAGATGACGAAGAGCAATGGAGAACAATGTTTGAAGCATGGCGGCAGGCCGGGTGAGGGAGCAGAAAAGTTGTGGTATATTTTATTAAGTTATACTTTTTATGGTAAGTTATAAAAAAACAACAGCGACAGGCGCGACTCAACCCGGGCGGCATGAGCACCACAATCACCAACAGCACCGCAGAGCGGAAACACAGCCATGTCGACATCTGCCTGAGGGAAGATGTTGCCTTCAGCACCCTCACCACCGGATTTGAACAGTACCGGCTGCGCCACAACGCCCTTCCCGAACTCAAATACGCCGATTTAAGCACGGAAACCGACTTTCTCGGAAAGAGAATCAGCCTCCCTCTCATGATCTCCTCCATGACCGGAGGATACAGCGAAGCCGCCGACCTCAACCGCAAACTTGCCGAAGCAGCCGAACGGTTCCAGCTTCCACTCGGCGTCGGCAGCATGCGCCAGGCGCTTGAAGAAAGCTCCCACCGCGACAGCTTCGCCGTGGTAAGACGCCACGCGCCCACAACCCAGATATTCGCCAACATAGGCGCCCCGGAAATTGCAAAAGGACTGTCCGACAGCAACCTCCAGACCATGATTGAGCTGATCCGGGCAGACGGCCTCATCATCCATCTCAACGCCGCTCAGGAGCTTTTCCAGCCCGAAGGGGGGACAGACTTCAGGCGCGTGCTCGATGCAGTTGCCGCCATCACGGCAAAACTTCCTGTACCAGTCCTCGTCAAAGAAGTCGGCTGCGGCATCTCCGGCCCGGTCGCCCGCCAGCTTCTCAAGACGGGAGTGCAGGTGATTGATGTTGCCGGAGCAGGAGGCATCAGCTGGCAGAAAGTTGAAGAGACCCGCTACAAAAGCATGTTCGGCATTGACACACGCTTCAGCACCCAAGGGCTTGAAGAACTCCTGAACTGGGGCATCCCCACCACAGAGTGCCTCGTGGAAGTAGCAGCCCTAAGAGAGAACTCAGCCGGAACCCGACCATTTTCCATCATCGCCTCGGGAGGCATACAGAGCGGGCTCGACATCGCAAAATCAATAGCCCTCGGAGCCGACCTTGCCGCCTCCGCCGGAGCCCTTCTCAAAGCGCTTCATGCAGACACCCTCGAAGAAACCCTCACCGCATGGACAAACGACCTGCGGGCCACCATGTTCCTGACCGGATCAGCCACCATAGCGGAACTGCAGAAAAACAGACCCATAAGCAAACAATGACCCAGAAAGCCATGACCGTAACACAGGAGCTCGTAGAAAAGAAATACAGTGAGTACCACACCAGAATCAACAACGCTCTTGGCCAGTGCTTCAGCGCCGCATCCCCCGAAACCCTCTACGCACCAGCCCGCTACATCCTTGAAGGAAAAGGAAAGCGGATCCGCCCCTTCCTCACCCTCCTTGCCTCCGAAGCAGTTTCGGGATCATCGGACAACGCCCTGAAAGTTGCGCTTGCCGTTGAAGTTCTGCACAACTTCACCCTCATGCACGACGACATAATGGACGAAGCCGACCTCCGCCACAACCGCCCGACAGTGCACAGGGAATGGAATGCGAATGTCGCAATCCTCTCCGGCGACATGATGATAGCCTACTCCTACGAACTCGCTCTTCAGGCACAGAGCAAACGGCACTGCGAGCTTATCCACATTCTCAACCACGCAAACATCACCATCTGCGAAGGCCAGGCGCTCGACATGGAGCTTGAAGACAAAACCGACGCCACCATAGCCGACTACCTCGACATGATCTCCAAAAAAACCGGACGGCTCATTTCCGCAGCGCTCGAAGCAGGCGGAGTTGCCGGCGATGCAACACCCGAAGAGCTCCAGAGCTTGGTCACCTTCGGAGAGAAAATCGGCCGCGCATTCCAGATTCAGGACGACTACCTCGACATTATGGCCGAAAACGGCAAATCAGGCAAAATGGCCGGCGGCGATGTTATCAACGGAAAGAAAACCTACCTCCTTCTCCGCTCGCTCGAACTGACCAGCGGCGAAGACCACGACCTCCTGCACTCCATATACATGAACAAAGGCATCAACAAGGAACGCGTCCCCGATGTCAAAGCCATCTTCGAACGCTGCGGCGTGCTTGAAGAAACCTCGAAACTCATCAACAGCGATACCGAAGAGGCTCTCACCACCCTCAGCCAGCTCCCCAATGCCGAAGGGCGTGACTACCTCAGGGGATTTGCCAATATTCTGATGAAAAGGGACTTCTGAAAGGGCCTCTGCAGCATGACGGGAGAACACTCCTGCTCGCCCTCACCCTTATCCCCAAGGTCGGCTCTGCCCGCCTCAAAGCCCTTACCGAGGCCCACCCCGACCTCCCCTCAATTCTCCACGCAACACCCACAAGCCTGTCACGCATACCAGGCATAGGGGAAAAGCTTGCCGCTGCAATCCACAGATTCCTCCATCAGGTAGGCTCACTGCAGGTAGCAATAGACAAGGCCGAACAGCAGCTCACCCTGCTTCACCGTCTTGGTGGAACCATGACCACCATTCTTGACCCTCTCTACCCGCCCCTTCTCCGCGAAATCTACGATCCCCCTGCGTGCCTCTTCATCCGCGGCACACTTCCCGCGCCAGAAGCTCCGGGGATTGCCGTTGTCGGCACCCGCTACGCCTCCCAATACGGGAAAAAATGCGCCGACCTCTTCTGCAAAGCATTCGCAGAAAGAGGAATTGCCGTTTACAGCGGCCTCGCCTATGGCATCGACACCGCGGCACACAGCGCAACACTGCAGCACGGAGGCAGAACTATCGCCGTCCTTGCCGGCGGCATTGACTCCACTTACACCGACCCGCAAGGAAAACTCTGGCCCCGCATCATTGAAAACGGCGCACTGATTTCAGAAGAGTGGATAGGCTCGGAACTCACCCCCGCAAAATTCCCCAAACGGAACCGCATCATCTCCGGCATCACCAGCGGCACCCTTGTCATTGAGTCCGACATCAAAGGAGGTTCGCTCATCACCGCCCGCAGCGCCCTTGAACAGAACCGCGAAGTCTTCGCCGTACCCGGTCCCATCTTCTCCCGAGGCTCTCGCGGAACAAACAACCTCATTGCAGAAGGAGCAGCAAAAGCGGTCACCGGCGTAGAAGAACTCATCAGCGAATTCGGCCCCGAGTTCACCCTCACACGGCCTGGCGTCACGCCTGAAACCAGCCGCCCTGCAGGCTCGTTCTCCCCCGAAGAGAGCGCCCTCCTCAACGCCATGGGCGAAGACCCCATCCATCTCGACACACTCGCCCAAACCAGCGGCATAGACTACAGCCAGCTTCTCCTTCTGCTCTTTGAGCTGGAAATGAAATCCGCCATAGAACAGCAGCCTGGCCAGTTCTATCAGAAAACCACCAGCCTCTGAATCCTCCCAAGCATCCTCTCCACAGAATCTTTCACATCAACAACCTCAAGCGCATCAATCCGCGGCCCGGGCGAAACCACCATATCACTCTCTCGACTAAGCGGCGGAAACCGGCTCATACTCTCCCGATCGTTGCGGAACAACGCTACCACCGGCACTTCGTAACAGGCCGCAATATGAACCAGAGATGTGTCGAGGCTTACTAGAAGTTTGAGACACCGAATAATCTCCCCAGCCTCAAACACATTTCCAGTCACAGGAGTAGCAACCACATTCGGGTGCGACCCCTCAAGCACCAGTTTTTTATCACGGTCTTTCGGATCGGCAAGCACCACAAACCGCTCCCCCTTGAACGCCTGCAGCAGTTCCCCCCACTTCTCCTGCTGCCAGAACCGTTCAGCCATGGAAGCGCTGATATTGATACCAATGAAGGCACCGCACTCCATCCCCTTCAGGAATTTCCGCATCGTTTCCGACACCGGCATCGGCGGCAAATAGGGCCGGCACTCAGTACCAGACACATGCAGCACATCAAGCAGCGCGCAGTTCCGCTGCACCACCGGGCTGAAATATTCCATAGCAATCAAGTGATCAAACAACCCCTCATGGTTCGGATGAACATGGCCCACCTTGAAGCTAGCATGAATGAGTGCTGAGTGAAGCAGGAAATTGAACGACGGAGCATCCTTCGGATTGAACAGCACATCGAACCGACGCAGAAGAACATCACGGGCATATACAAAGTAATCCCCCTTCGCGAAATGGACCCCAGTGATATTGGCGTCTCTTTTGAGAAACTCCACGATATGCCGTTTGAAGGCCACCGCATGGATTTCCATGTCAGGAAACGCCCCCTTCAAGCACCTGATTACCGGCGTCAGAAGAATCACATCACCATAGCGCTCCGAAACGAGAAACACAATCCC
>Ga0222635_1000743_pt1 | contig 10828 bp, 4 predicted proteins | sample AntAcemetagen139_FD_179809 | JGI IMG/M metagenome (GOLD analysis project Ga0222635, IMG submission 179809) | Saline water microbial communities from Ace Lake, Antarctica - #139 | ecosystem: Environmental > Aquatic > Non-marine Saline and Alkaline > Saline | place: Antarctica: Ace Lake | collected...
TTTCTAAAAACTCACCAAAATCTTTTGCCCCCTCAACTTCAACAATATATGGATTAAGCTCCATTTTAAGTAGCATCTCTGTCGACTTAAGCGTTGCTTTTTTCCCTGCCAGATCAGCATCAAAGGCTAAATAAATATTTTTAGTAAGTCTTTTTAGTATTCGCAAATGACCATCTGTAAGAGCTGTTCCACAGGTTGCAATTACATTAGAAAACCCCCTATCGTGAGCAAACACAACATCAAAATTACCTTCTACTAATATCACGGCATCCTTAGCTCGAATGTTTCCTCTCGCTTTATCTAGTCCAAAAAGAGTGGAACTTTTGTGATAGACTGGGTTTTCCGGTGAATTTACATATTTAGCAATTTTTTTGTTCCCAATGCTTAAAATCCTTCCTGTAAAAGCAATAATCTCTCCGTTTCGTGGTTCACAAACAGGAATAATAAGTCTTTCATAAAACCTATCCATCATTTGTTTATCACCAAAATCACGCTGAAACGCCACTCCTGATTGAGCAATAAGGTCTTGAGCGAAGCCTTTTTTTAGCAAATGTTGTGTTAATCCGTTTTTTACACTTCCGCCATATCCCAAATTCCAATCTTTTATCATAGATTCTGAGATATGACGATCTTTACAGTACTTCAAGGCTATTTTGTTTTTTTGTAAGGTGTCTGCAAAAAATTCAGCCGCAACTTTGTGTAGTGAAAAAATATCTTTTTTTTCTTGTTTGGAGACTCCAGCTCCTTCTCCAAAATTTTTTGGTAATTCTGTTCCCGATATATCAGCCAAATGTTCTACCGCTTCCAAAAAGCTGCAATTCTCTATTTTTTCTACAAAAGAAATTACATCACCACCCTCACTGGCTCCAAAATCATACCATACCTGCTTTTCTGGAGAGATAGAGAAGCTAGGAGTCCTTTCATTCCTGAAAGGGCTCTTACAAGAGTAATTTTTACCAGATTTTTTGATTGTGGCGTATTTACGAACGATTTCAATCAAATCTACTCTGTTTTTAATATCTTCTACTACTTTGTCGTTCATCTAATTCAACATAATCACTTTGTGAAAGTTTAAAAGCTTAAAAGTATAAATATAAAATAAACTAAACAAAAAAACCCTCGCTCAGATGAGCGAGGGTTTTGGAAAATCTCGAAGATTTTTTTACTACTTAAGGTTTAATGATTACTCATTAAGACCGGCTGCAGTGTTTGGAAGAACTAGTTCGTAACCATTTAGGTACGCTCCAGCTGATCCGTTGTTTGATCGGTCTGACCAAACAATGTTGTTAGCAGTTTGTGCTACTGCTGTAGCAGTAGGTGCTGCGTAAGCAATGTCCCCAACTATTGATCCAGTAATTGAATCATTGTCAGATGTACCATTATTGTATCCTTCTTGAATTCGAACTTCGTAGTAGTTTGTACCATCTACTTCGTCTGAGAATCCAGTAAATTCAACATTCTGGTTATAAGCATCTGTAACTAAGTCAGTTCCTACAACATTAACTGTTGCAATGTCTTCTGGCGTTCCACTGTAAGCAGAATCACTGTACTTAACTAAATCAAGATTGATGTTAGCGTTTCCTGTAATTACATCAGCTGCAGATGCAGAAATTTGAACAGTTATCTCGTTCAATAATGCTTCGTAAATTGCATCGTTTGTAACAGTAAATCTAAATACTGATGCTTCAGATGCTGTAGCTGCGAATGTAGGTTGAATTGCTCCATTAGCAAGTGTCAACATAGTTCGGTAAGCCACGAATGCTCCAGAAGTAGGTGTTCCAGTTACTGTAATATCAGCTCCTGTAAGGTCTGCTCCTGTTGCTGCCGTAACAGCTTCAACTCCTTCGTTATTTGTACCAGCTGCTGCTGATAGAGCTAAGATAAGTTGTTTACCAGTTTGGTTCAACTTAGTAATTGCTCGAATATCAACTTTAACAGTAACAGTTACTGAATCGTCTTTTGGTACTCGTATTCGATCTTGGTTTGCAAGTTCGAAGTGAAGTGTTGTTCCAGTCATTTGCTTTTCTTGGATAAGCACTCCTAAGTCGTCGTAAAGTTTGAAGTCTACTCGGTCTCCGAAGTCTGCTGATCCAGTATTAGTAAAGTATAGATCTTTTACTTGTATCTCGTCGTCTGCTGCTGATAGTCGTAGTTTGAATACTTCAACTCCTACAGCGTTAGCAACTAAGATATTTGAAGAGTTAACAATTGTTGCTCCTTCTTCGATAGTAAGTTGTCCTGATTGAACAAGTGCAAATCGAACTCCACATAGATAGTTAGTTGCTGCAGTATCTGTAGCATCTCCTTCTAATGTAGCGTTTGTTGTAACACCATCAATATCACAGTTTTCGTTTGTTGTTCCAGCTGTAGTTTCATTAACCGCAGCAGCAACATCAACTCCTCCTTCTTGTACAGTAACAGACTGTCCGTTTTCTACGTTGTCAGCATCAACTGCTACAACCATCAATCGGATGTTGTTTCCTGTAGTGTTTTCAGTAGCTGACGCTCCCACAAGGTGAGCTGCAGTACTTGCTACTGTAACAGTAACATCATTACCAGAAACAGATGAAACAACGAATGTTTCGCTGTCAATATCAAATGTGTCTCCAGCTTCTAGTTTAGAAGCATCTTCCATAGCAAAGATTGTTGTTCCAACTGGGTACTGATTTACAATAAGATACACATCAGATCCTGATGGGTGTCCACTTTCAAATTCAGTCTCAACTGTAAATGAAGTGTCTCCAAGTCCAACAGCTGCTGAAAGTGTATTGATTTCAGCATTAGCACCTGTAAGACCAGATCCGTTGTTTACAACAGCAATTTTGTTTCCAGCTACTCCAGCGCTTACTGCTGCTGTAATTGTACCATTTGCACTACCTACTGCAGCAGTTCCTGATCCAGAGATCAAAGCTCCAAGTGTAACTTCACTTTGTGCTCCTGTTGCCAATGTAGTATTAGCAGGGTTTGAATTTGCAGAAGACTCAAGAGTGTCTACTACAACTTCGAATTCAGTTTGTCCTGCAGAAGGAATAACAACTGCTAAGTCATTGAATGTAGCGTTTCCGCTAGCGTCAAGACTTCGAGAAGATCCTTGTTGGATACCATCTACAAAGATAGCTGCAGTAAAGTTCTTGTATTCAGTAGCTGCACCATTTCCAAGTCCTCGGATAGTTAGTGAAGTAGCGTTTACGTCTCCTGAATCATTGTTATCTAGAACAAATTTCAAGAAAGTTACATCGTTTACTCCTGCAACAATTCGATCTCCGTTAGAAAGACCGTCTGATTTAGTGATAATCAAGTTAGACTCTTGAACCTCTATGAAAGAAGCTTGAGCTGAACCTTGAATTTCTGTTACTTGGTCTCCCGTAGAGATAAACTCTGGAGAAGAGAAAGCATCAGTTTGAATCTCAACTCGTAATCGAGATCCTGTAGCTGCACCGTCTTCAACGTTTGCAACTAACTTCAATACTGAAGTTCCTGCAATTTCGAATGAAGTGTTGAAGTTGATGTAAGTACCAACTCCGCTTCCTCCGAATGTTCCAGCAAAATCATTTTCTGTGTCGATAAGTTTATCGTCAAGGAATAATCGGAAGTTATCAAAGTGAGCGTTCAATTCAGCTAGATCATCTAGAAGTGTTGAATCAGTCGTATTTGATGCTTCAAGAGTATTAATTCGTACTCCGTCAACGATGATTGGTTGATCAACAACAACTCGTGCTGTCATAACTACTACATCGTTTGATCCAGGTGCATATTCTTGATTTCCAAGAGATGCTGGATCTCGTGAGATATTTAGATCTCCTGCGTCAATTTCGTATGCTCTAAGTCGCGCACAAGAATCTTCTGCGTCTTCATCTAAACATGTTGTTGTTGTTGAAACAGTTGTTGTTGTTCCAGAAAAATCAAGTGAGTTAGAATCTCCTGAGATAGCTTTCACTCCAAATGCTGTTCCAATTTCAACTCCTACTATATCTTCAAAATTATCAACTTTGAAGTTAAGTACGTCTCCTCTCTCTGCAGAAACAATATCTGCTCGGATAGAAAAGATTCGAGAATCTCCGTCTTCAACAATATATCCTCCAGTTACTCCGTTATCTAGTCGGAAAGTAACATAGTCTCCGTCGATAATAGTTTCAGCTGAAACTTGTTCTCCAGAAACATAAAGAGAAACATTTTCAAGATCGTCTTCTAGCTCTGCTGTACCATCATTTTTGAAAGTAATAGCTCGAGCTTCAACGTCTTTATTTGTAGTAGAAGCGTTTAACATTCGGAATTTACCGATTTCAACAAAGCTGTCTCCTACGTCTACAGTAGTATCTGATCCAAGTCGAGAGAACTTAAGTTCTGAAACTCGGTAATCAGCTACTTCCATTTCTTCACCTTCAATAGGGAGGTCTCCAGCAATGTTTGCTGCAGTTGAAACGATGTCTTCAGCAGAAACTAAAGCCAATCGATTGTGGTGACCAATATTACATCCTTCTGATCCAGATGCAAAACAAGTACCATCAGACGCTAATTGATACTTCGAAGAAGCAACAACGTCTGCAACAAGAGTTTGTCCTGCTGGAACAACGATGGGTGGGTTGAATCGTAATTCAACTACATCATCATTGTTGATTGATTTATCATTTCCAACTTTGAATCCTTCAATTTCTAGCCATACATTGTCGAAATCGTCGTTGTCTCCCAATCCAAGTCGAGTGAAAGTCAAAGAAGAAATTTCAACGTCTGCATCATCAGAAGCTGTTAGTTCAATAGTTGTATATGGAACTGAAGTAGCGTTGAATGGAATATTAGTTCCTCGTGGCGTATCATCTGATAGAGCCACTTCAAGCGTACCTTCAACAGCACCAGGTCCAGGAAGAACCACTAATTGGCTGTCGTATACGATTTTAACAGTTTCAGCACGAGTCACAGCGTTAGCTGGACCGAATGTACCGTCACCATATCCTCGCATAAGTCCATTGTTGTATGCTGTTTCAACATAACTGTAAAACCAGTCAGCTGAAGTAACATCATCAAAGTGAGGTGCTCCAGCTAGGTCTGGATCAATCTCGAATGCGTTAACCACCATTTTAGCGATTTCTGCTCGATTGATTCCAACTCCTGGTCGGAAGTAACCATCTGGATAACCATTTATCCATCCTTGATTGTACATTGTTTCAATGTAATCATAATACCAAGCTCCTTCTTCCACGTCTGGGAAGTGAGGGCCACCTGTTGTATCTAAATCGATCCCAGTAGCGAGAACGATAACTTTAGAAACTTCTGCACGATTTAATTGCCGATTAGGGGCAAAAGAACCGTCGTCGTTTCCATTTACTACGCCTTGATCCATCAACTCTTCGATAGCTTCGTCTGCCCATGAAGGAATCTCCGCGTCATCGGTGAATCCGAGACGAGCAGCCTGCACAGGAGCAACTACGATTGTAGAAGCCAAAGCTGTCAGAGCGACAGATGCAAGACCTTTTCGCAAATTTGCAAGTAAGTCCATGTTTTTTTAAATTAATAAATAATAAGATGAGAAAGGCGATAAGCCAGTCTCGGTCTTTTTATAAAAAGAGGAATATCTCCAATATAAAACTCGCTTTCCAAAGATTAATATTTTTCTTTGGCAGACATGAAGTCTCTCCAACCTAATGGACAAAATTCAAGCGAATATCTGCTTTTTACTAGGGAAAATCTTTCCCCGATCGTGATGTCAAAGACCACATTGCACAAGGCTATTACATACGTAACAGCTTCCGGGAGAACCTCTCCCACTCGCAACGGCGGCATCCTAAGTCTAAACCCGACAAAAGTCAATTGTTTTAGACTAAGAAACTGCCTAAATAATGAAACGCATTCTTGCTTTGAATGTTACAAAAAAATGCACTTTCGTAGGTCTTTCCCCTTGCGGGCAATGATTAAATGTTTTCAAGTGATGTTTTTTGCTTCATAATTTAAACTTTTCAACCCTTAAACTTTTTGTGTTTTAAACTTTTGAATTATATTTAAACTGAATGCTTCAAATAAAAAAACTAATCTGTCACGACTTTCGAAACCATAAACACAAAGAACTTATCTTTACAGAGAACGTTGTAATTTTTTGGGGAGGCAACGGACAAGGAAAGACAAATTTACTGGAAGCAATCTCTATTATGAGTGCCGGCAAAAGCTGGCGAGAATCATCTGGGCAAGATCTAATAACAGACCAGAAGCTTTCTGCAAAAATTGAAATCGATTTTAATGAAAACATTTACGCTACATTAATAGAAGCAAAAAAACGACAATTTTTTAAAAACGAAAAAAAAACACCTCTTAAGTCTCACTTAGGAAGTATACCAACTCTTCTTTTTTGCCCTGAGCATTTAGGACTTTTCAGCGGCACAAAAACAAATCGACTAAAATTCTTTGATCGATTCCTTGTCCAGATGTCCCCTACCTATCGCGACAACTTAATCCAAGCAAGTCGTGCCCACAAACAAAAAACAGCCTGTCTTAAATTACAAGAAGAACATATAGATATCCCCTCTTTAGTTTCTCCTTGGAATAATATCCTAGCTGCCACAATTCCACACATAATATCAGAACGAAAAAACTTCCTTCAAAATCTTGCGCCGATTCTCCAGTCTCAACTTTCGAATATTTCTGGAAATAATGACGAAGTAAATGTTGCATTTGAGGCGTCCCAAGTATTTACGCCTACACAAGAGGGTGTTTTGGATTTCTTCAAAAAAGATCAAACACGAGAACTCGCTGCACGCAGAAATTTCATCGCCCCACATAGCGGTGATATTGTTTTTTCTTTGCGTGGAAAAAAAATCACCCAAACCGCATCTCGCGGAGAAGAACGTTCAGTTCTTTTAGCTCTTTTGGCTGCCAAAAAAAATTATCTAAAAGAAACACACAATATTATTCCAATTTTACTATTAGACGATGTTTTTTCCGAACTAGACGATGAAAGACAAAAACACCTTCAATCCGTCTGCAAAAATACTCAGGTTTTTTTCACAACAACTCACAAAGAACATTTCCAAAATTTTGATAAAAAAATACAAAGCATCGAGATAAAATAAGTACTCATTTGTAATCTTTAAGATTTTTCTTGCACCCTTGGCTACCACAAGATAGAGTATGGGAAAAGTTTTTTTCATACCAAATCTTGTACCTGGTCAAAAAAAACCTTACTTATCTGCTTAACATAAACTTATTTAAAAAATGATTTTTAAAGTCCAAAAAAGAACGGGAGAAATTGTTGATTTTGATCCAAAAAAAATCCAAAACGCTATATTTTCTGCTGCCAAAGATGTTGGTGGTCATGACGAAAAAACAGCAAAATTATTAACAGATGCTATTGTTAAACTTCTAAATAAGAGCTTTAAGGATAAAATCCCTAGTGTTGAAGAAATCCAGGACTTAGCAGAAAAAAAACTTATAGAAGAAGGACACGCAGCTACTGCAAAAAACTATATTCTATATCGAGCAAAAAGATCAGAATCTCGTTCTGATAAAAATGTTGTAGTAAACGTAAATAGCACTATTTCAGAATATTTAAAAAAACTTGATTGGAGAGTAAACGCTAATTCAAATCAAGGATATTCTCTTGGAGGAATGATTTTGAATACATCAGGAAAAGTAACTGCCAACTATTGGCTTTCTCATATTTATCCAAAAAACATTGGAGACGCTCACCGAAATGGTGATTATCACATTCACGATCTAGATATGTTTTCTGGATATTGTGCTGGATGGAGTCTTCGAGTTCTTCTGGAAGAAGGATTTAATGGAGTTTCTGAAAAAATTGAATCAGGACCACCAAAGAACCTTACATCTGCTGTTTCTCAAATGGTGAATTTCCTTGGAACTTTGCAAAACGAATGGGCTGGAGCTCAAGCTTTTTCTAGCTTTGACACATATCTTGCGCCTTTTGTAAAAAAACACGAACTAGAAGTGGAAGCAGACATATTAGAAATTAATCCAGATATTGATAAAAAGAAGTTAGAAGAACTTGTTAAAAATAAAACAGAAAAATTTGTATTACAAAACATGCAAAGCTTTGTGTTTAATCTAAACATCCCGTCTAGATGGGGGACACAAACTCCTTTTACAAATATTACTCTTGATTGGACTGTTCCAGAAGATATCAAAGAAGGCGCACTTTTACTGGGTGGAGAACGATTTTCTTACAAATACGGAGAACTGCAAAAAGAAATGGATATCATCAATAAAGCCTTTATTGATGTTATGACTGCTGGAGATAGACGCGGACGAGTTTTTACTTTTCCTATTCCAACTTACAACATTACTAAAGAGTTTGATTGGGAAGCACCAAACACAAAACATTTATTTGAAATGACAGCTAAATACGGAATGCCTTATTTCCAGAATTTTATAAACTCAGACCTAGACCCAAGTCATGTAAGATCTATGTGCTGTCGATTACAATTAGATTTAACTGAATTACTTAAACGAGGTGGTGGACTTTTTGGGTCAGCTGAAATGACGGGAAGTATTGGTGTGGTTACTGTTTCTATGCCAAGAATTGGATATCAACATAAAGGAGAAAAAGATGCTTTTTTAGAAAGAGTTGGACACTTAATGGATTTGGCAAAAACTTCACTCGAATTAAAACGAAAAGAAGTCGAAAAATGGATGGATCTTGGACTTTTCCCTTACACAAAACGATACCTTAATCATTTAAATCATCATTTCTCAACTATAGGACTAAATGGAATGAATGAGGCTATCCAAAATTTCACTGACGGAAAAGAAAGCATTTCTACTACTTGGGGACAAGCCTTTGCTGAAGATGTTTTGGATTTCATGCGAGACAAATTGACAGAATACCAAGAAGAAACAGGAAATCTTTACAATCTTGAGGCAACTCCAGCAGAAGGAACTACTTACCGGTTTGCTAAAGAAGACAAAAAAAGATTCCCCGATATCATCCAAGCAGGAACACCCGAAGCACCTTATTACACGAACTCTTCACAACTTCCAGTAGAATTTACAGCTGATGCGTTTGAAGCTCTTACTCTGCAAGATAAATTACAAAAAAAATACACAGGAGGAACAGTTCTTCATCTTTATATGGGAGAACGAATGTCTGACAGTGATGCTTGTAAGAATTTTGTTAAAAAAGTTCTTACTCAATTCAAATTACCATACATCACAGTTACTCCAACTTTTTCCATCTGTCCAAAACACGGATACATAAAAGGCGAACACGACTATTGCCCAACATGTGACCGAGAAGTTGGATATACCGGAGACAGAGATTTCGATTTAGAATTTCGAGAAAAATATGATTCAAGAAGACAAAAAACTACAAAAGGTAAAACAGGATAAAAATTATTGGTGTTTAATAAAAAAATAATTTAGAATTAATGTTACCCCATAAAAGCACAAAAAACGTCTTTAAATCTTAACAAATAATAGCAAAAAATGACTGACAACAACAAACGGACTCGGTGTGAAATCTGGACAAGAGTAATGGGGTATCACAGAAACGTTTCTAATTTCAATGTTGGGAAAAAATCAGAACACTGTTCTAGACAACATTTCCAAGAAACTTCTTCACTAAATTCTGCCTTTTGCGCAAAGTATTAATATGCTCATTGGTGGTATACAAACACTTTCGTTGCTAGATTATCCAGGAAAAGTCTCCACCATAGTTTTTACGGCTGGATGCAATTTCCGGTGTGGTTTTTGTCACAACCCTGAGTTTGTGGATCCAGAGCAAATAAAAAAACTGCAAAAAGATTTTATTCCAGAAGAGAAGTTTTTTTCTTTTTTGGAAACACGAAAAAACTTTTTAGATGGAGTTGTTGTTTCTGGCGGAGAGCCAACTGTTCATCCTGACCTTATTTCTTTTATTACAAAAATAAAAGAGTTAGGGCTTTTAGTGAAACTTGATACCAATGGCACGAACCCCGAAATAATCACGAAACTTCTAGAAAAAAAACTTATTGATTATTTCGCCATGGACATAAAAAGTATTCCAGAAGAATATAACAAAATTTGTGCTGTAAAAGTTAATTTCCAAAACATAAAAGCGTCTCGAGATTTAATTTTGAATTCAGGAATTGATCATGAGTTTAGAACAACAGTTTTAACAAAATTTCATGATAAAGCAAAAATAGAAGCCATTGCAAAATTCTGCGAAGGTGCGAACAAATACACCATCCAAAACTTCCGACCAGAAAAAACTCTCGATGAAAAATTTAGTAGATTTCACGGATTTTTCTCAGAAGAACTAACCTCTTTTAAAGTCGTTGCTGAAAAATATGTAAAAAATGTAGTGGTTTTGGGAGATTGAAATTTTCAACAATTTAGAACCCGAAACACTTCTCCTACACTCCATGCTTGCGATCGAGTTCCCCCTGGTTCATGTGGAAAATTGCCTGAAAAAACTTCTGGTAAGGATTTAAATTCACTTTCAAGACAAAACCCAACTAATGGATTTAAGACTTTTTGCATAGCTGTTTTTATTTCCTCTTTACTTTGCCCTTCGTCCAAAGCCACTACGGTCAGACTGTCACAATATGGCCCCATCAGCCACGGCCAAACGGTTCCCTGATGATAAGCCTGATCTTTTATTGATATTGGGTCTTGCGTACTGTAAGTCCCTTTGTAGTTAGAGTCGCGAGGTGACAAAGTTCTTAACCCACCGGAGGTCAAAAGATCTTTTGTTACTGCTTCAAAAACTTGTTTTTTCCGAACCTTTGTTAGTAATTTTTTCCCATGGCTTACGGCAATGATTTGATTCGGTCTCAATGCTCCAGAATGAGGATCGCCCTCTATTACGTCTAACAAACAACTTTCCCCATCATTCCAAAACTTTTCA
>Ga0222635_1000745_pt1 | contig 10799 bp, 12 predicted proteins | sample AntAcemetagen139_FD_179809 | JGI IMG/M metagenome (GOLD analysis project Ga0222635, IMG submission 179809) | Saline water microbial communities from Ace Lake, Antarctica - #139 | ecosystem: Environmental > Aquatic > Non-marine Saline and Alkaline > Saline | place: Antarctica: Ace Lake...
CGGAATATCAACTATATGCCTGCCTGCCCCGTAGGTCCGGCAGATCGTACTGGGGCGGTTACTTTTTTCGCATGCCTTGATCTTGAACAAAATATCTCATTTCTGGATAGACACTTTTTAAAACTATTATCCGCCGATGAGAGGTCGTTCCCGTTCCAGTTTGAAATATTTAAGAAAAAGGGCAAACTGTAAGCGCGCCAATAAAACAGGAGCGAGTTTTTCTATCATCAGTACAATCTCATTTTTATGTTTATTCAACTAACTCTGAAAATAATGAAGGACTGATGTTTGTCAAGTTTACTGTTTTTCCAGGTTGAAAGATGTTGCATTTAAGGGGATGAATTATCTGGGTGTCTGTGATACGTCCGAAGGAGATGATTCGCTGGATGCTCACAAGGTCGCAACAGGGATTCGAAAGGTTATTAACGGGGTAATCACCGAGTTTCTTTTTGACTATCCTTGTCACACCGAAGACAGCAGAAATTGGTACTACATGCGGGCCATCTGGATGTCTGGTGTGAAACCCATCCGGGTGATCATTAGTCATGAAGATATAACGGCTTTGAAACTAGTCGAAGAAGCGTTAAGAGAAAGCCGTGAAGAACTCAAAGAACAGAAGCAAAGCCTTGAGGAAGCTAATATCCCTCTGTGCTGAAAGTACTGATCAAACAACGGGAAAACGACAAGCTGGAGCTTGAAAAAAATGTATTGACCAATGTTAAGGAGTTGGTTTTGCCGTATGTTGAAAAGTTAAAGGAAGTTCCATTAAAACCTAGAAATAAGACACTCGTTGAAATCATTGAAAATCATCTGAAAGATATTATTTCCCCACTGCTTCAAAAATTTTCAAATGCACAAATCATTCTGACCCCCCAGGAAATAAAAGTGGTCGCCTTGATAAAAGACGGAAAGAGCAGCAAGGAAATTGTGGATATACTGAACATATCCGAAACCACCGTCAATTTTCACCGAAAAAATCTTCGTAAGAAGTTCGGTCTGAAAAACAGGCAGATGAATTTAAGATCGTACTTGATGTCAATGTCATAGCCCGGACACCCCATAAAAGTTTCGTGTGGAAAATGGAGTCATAAAGTTTGAATTAAGAATTATAGCGGCATGTTAATCAATATTCACGCTCATATGCCTTTCCGAAAGCTTGCCGGGCAATTTTCTTTTCGGTTTTTGACCATTTAACATGGCTCATTATAAATACTCCTGTTGGTTATCGGCAGAACAACGTCTCGCACAAACGGCTGCAAGGAAGCGTAGCGGAATTGCAATCCATCTTAATGCAATTGCTCGACGGTCATATTTAACCTATTGTCAAACAATTTCTTCCCGCTGCTTTGCTTTTATACAAAAGAGTATCGGCTCTTTTTATTAGGCTATCAATAGTGTCTTTTCTGTTAACGAGTGTAGCTCCAATTGAAATTGTGACATATAGCTTTTCATTTTCATGAATTATGTATGAATTTTCTATCAGTATACGAACCCTGTTTCCCAACAGCTCAAGTTCTTTGCCGTTTATGTTACGTATAATACCAATAAACTCTTCACCTCCCCAGCGACCATAAAGGTCAAATGGTCTGGTGTTGGCAACAAAAGTATTTGCAACAAATTTCAGAACCTCATCACCCACATCATGACCATAACTGTCATTAAATTTTTTGAAATGATCAATGTCTATGAATAAAATACCAAATGGTACATTTAAACGTTTTTTCTCTTCAAATCTGCTTTGAATCTCTCTCTCAATATAGTTTCTGTTTGCTAATTGAGTAAGGTTGTCAAGAAGAGCCAACTTTTCAAGTTCTTTTACCCTCAATTTAGTGGCTTCCTGATTGCTAATGTCTGTAAATACTTCTACCCCTCCAATTATAATACCGTCTCTGTCGGTTAATGTACTGAAACGAACAGAAACAGGTATTCTGTGACCGTCTTTGTGGTGCATAAATAATTCAGCTTCGCGAAGCGTTCCATCAGCAATGGTTGCTGCAAGAGGGCACATTCCGGTGCAAAGACTATTACCTTGACTATCAACATGGGTGAGTATATTATCAGCACAAGATTTACCAACAACCTCATCAGCAGTAAATCCAGAAATCCGTTCAGCACCTTTATTCCAGTATGTTATAACCCTGTCTCGGTCTACAAAATATAAACCGTCATAGAGGTTTTCAATAATCCTTTCATAAGAGTCTTTTTCTAAACCCATAGGGCCTTCCTCACACTCTTTCTTTGTTGTTGGTTATGCCGACGAACGTTGCCGAAAATGGGTCAAAGCTTGAATCATGCATTATAGCGGGATGTTATTCACTGTACAAGCTTTGACACGGTTCTCTTTTTCCACAACCAACTGATTGATGCGAAGTTAAAAATGCTGCATTCGAGTTAATAAGGGTGTTTCAAGTCTTTGACACTAATCTCCCAGCAGGGTTTTAAGCGGGATCAGGCTGTCGGTGTCGCCGGTCTTTTGCAGTACGCCTATGATCGATCGGAAACACTCCCGGATGATGGCTGTTTTAGAATTGGGAGAGGACATCTGTGCATCGATGGATTTTAAATCGGCCATCAACTCAGCCAAAGAATCAAAATCCAATCTTTTTTCACATAGTTGGCTTTTTAAATCCGCGACAATTCGTTCCACGGCCTGACAGGCGGCTTCATTTAAAACCGGGGTATTCCCGAGCACGAGTCCCGGATCGCCCTTGCGGGTGATCGATGTCCCTAATTGTTGCGCTTCGGCCACGCCGTCAGCAGTAATTCCTATGCCGCCGCTAAGGGTCTTAATTTCAGCAAGTCCGGTACCAAAAAGATTTTCGGCCAGCCTGGTGGATGCTTCTCGATCGAGTCCCATGGTTTCACCGATATCGAACCAGGAAACTGTGATTGACGGATCTCCCTGGGCTTGAACATAGAGTTCGACAAGAAACAGGAGTGACTTTTCTTTGACATCATCTAAACTCAACATTAAATTTATACCTTTCAGGTTAAATGGTCGATAAAATTCGCCTGTGGATCAGGAACCATGAAATTATCGTCCGGATTTATTTGTTGCTGAATTTTTCATGAAAATTAATGAACAAAAAAGATCATCATCCAATTTACCATTTGGGTAAAAAATATGATTCTATGATTTTTTTTAAAACCGCTTCAATTGCGTCGTTAAAAAACTTTCATTAATTTTCATGAAAAATTCAGGTGTTAAATTAATCTTTATAGGAGAAACTAATGATAACTTCCGGCGTTGTCAACCAAACTCACCGGTTCGGTGATGAAATGATGTGTTTCCTGTCTAAGCTAAAATAATAAGGTAATCGGATTCAAATCTTGATTATTGACTTAATCAGGCTGTATTTTTGTCTCATTTCAGGTTGCTTGGATATTTCTGACTTGACAATACTTGCCCTGCGGCTCACCGCAGAATACGTTAGACCGAATAACTCACCGATTTGTTTGTTCGTATATAGTCCGGTTCCTCTTAAAAAATAAAGTAAAACATCCCGATCCTGGATGTCTTTTTGGAAAATTCGATCTGATTGTCCAAGTTTTGTAAGGTCAAAATTTATTGCTTTTGCCGCACGCTTCAAAATTTTAGCAGGATCTTTGTCCTTTATAATGCGATTGAGCTGTGGAAGTTCTTCATCAGATTCCTTTTTAAGATATTTCTCTGTAATTTTATTCAAATACCTTCTGGTTCCAAAAACAATTCCATGTCGCAGGTTTTCAAAAGTATTGGCTTCTTCTTCAGAATACTTCTGAACCTTTTCACGATAAGCTTTGTATGAATCCTTTCCGTTAAATTGTGAAAGAATCAGATCCGTATTCAGCCAGCTAATATGACTCGCTTTGTATGCATAGGTACGATAGCTGCTCCACCGGTAATCCGCCAAACGATTGACCAGGCCGGCCCGCAAAGGATTTCGATGAATATAACAGGAAAGCTGCATCAGGTAGGCATCATTTTGAACCAGAATGCTCTTGAAACGTCCCTGAAAGAGATGGCCGCTACGAAAATGCTTCAAATTAAATCGACGAGTGTAGGTTGTACCGACCCATTGCATGCTTTTAGATAGGTTTTGCTGATTCGTTCGTATCAGCAGGTGATAATGATTATTCATCAAAACATAGGCAAATATGTCTACCTCAAATCGATCGGACATCTCTTCTAAAACACCTAAAAAGAGTTCATAATCATCATCCTGTAAAAAGATGTCACGGCGCTCGTTTCCTCTGGATAAAATGTGGTAAAAGGCTCCCTTAAATTCTATGCGTAATGGTCTGGCCATATTGAACTATTACCAACGTCCATGAGAAGTGTCAATTCATTTAATCAGTGATCAAGGTTTGACCCCATTTGCCCATTTGCTTGTAATCAATGATCAAGGTTTGACCCCATTTGCTTAGTAATCAATGATCAAGGTTTGACCCATTTGTCTTGTTGAAGTTGCATTGCAGGGGGAGTTTGGTGTGCCGAACCTTTGACGTTTGAAGTGAGGCCATTGCTTCCAGGGAAGAAGCGAGCAATAGCACTTGGAGGGGGTGCATTACCAGTTTGTTAATTGCTATCCAAGACTTTTTGGTTTCAGGTATCAGCTAATTCGTTTCTTACTCCTGACACCTGAAACCTGATTGCAAGGCTTTCGCTCAAAAAATGAATAAGTTAATGTGTGAAAACCATTTTAACAAATCGGTAATGCTCTCCTTGGAGGACACTGCGGGGTAGGGGGGTAAGGGTTCGCTCAAAAAAAAATTGCAGAATTGGCGCTCAGATTTGGTTGCTGCGATTGAGCGAAGCCACAGGAATAGCGAGCTGTTTTGAGGACTTCGCGATTGAGCAACGGCCAAATATGGCCTGAAGCTGGGATGCGAAAACGTGAAGTTATTTTTGAGTGAGCCCTAAGCACCTACGCAAGGATTGCGGAGGTGTACATGCGTCAGCTTTCGAGATTTTTAGTATATGGTAAGGCAGTAGGAGGATAAGCCAAGGTCAGAACCGGATTCGGAAAATGGGACCGTCCGGAATGGTAGGAGGGAGAAGAGTGTTACCCGCTCATCATAATTTTGTTCGAAGTTTAATTGACCTGTTATACTTAGTGCCCGAACGAAAACTAGGATTTTTCGTTAAGATCAAGGAAGACGAAAATTTTAACCACAGACATACATTGAGTATTTCGAGGATTAAAATTTGAGTCTGACGCAGATATTGGCGAAAAAGACAGTTTTCGTTCAGGCACTACTTAAGATTATAAAAGAGGCTGACAAAGGCGTGTCTGAACCTCCAGTAGAGATGGAAAACATAATAGCCCCACATCTCACGGTGATTCCCGGGATTGTATCGATTGATGATATGGGATTTGGCAGGAAAGAGATGTCTCAGCACGTAATAAAAGCTTCTTCCCCAGCCATCCTCATTCCCTATATCCCTGAGTTCCTGGATACGGGAAGGCAAAAAATTGTGCCTTCTCATGCTATTGCCAAATATAGCCGACTTAAGGTTCAGTCTTATGAAACCGGCATCAAGGGTGGGCGCGACATTTTTCGGGATACTCGTGTTCCACTCTCTGATAAAAAGGTCGTAAAGTGCGGCCATCCGGGAACCGATGCCCAATGATTCTGCAATGGCCTGGAGCTTTTTCCAGTCGATTTTCCCGTTGTAATGCCCAATGAATTCATGAATATCGCAAAACCAATAGAGAGTAACATTTCCCGACATGAGATGCTTGTGTAAATGGGAAGAAATATGCAAGAGCTGGTGCTCGGGTGAAAGACAAAAAAAATCCTGGCCATATAATTCACAAGGGATAGCCGTATCCCACACCCTTTCCATCTCTCGGGTCTTGTGAGGAGCCTTGGTGAATATGTCAGTATGTACCTCCACCATAACTCTATTGTCCCTTATAAATGGGGGAAGATGGCTCGCTTTTTTCAATGAAACTTGTTCGTGAAACCGGCTCTGAGCGACACTTTTCATCTGCTCATAGCCTAAATTCCTCAATACCTTCTGTGCAGCTTCTGTATCTTTTTCCCTGCACAGTATATCAATGTCGCTCATGGGGCGGAGTGCAATATCCGGGTAGATCCATTTTGCCAAAAACGCCCCCTTGAGCAGGATGACGGGTATATCGGCCCGGTTCATGGATTCCAAGATACGGCTTATCTGGCCGTAAATGCGTAAACTCCTTATGGCTTGCACGCGGTAGCTCTCTTTCAGGAGGTGGATCACCTCATCAGGGACATAACGTGCATATTTCTCTTGAGACAGGTGTTTGAAGAGCAAGGGCTCGACACCTAATTGACGGGCGGATGCTTCAACCACCGGCCATTCAACCCCTTCCTTGAGAATGTCCTCCATTTTGGCCTCATCGTCTGAATCCATCTCCACCCTGGCCACCAGAACTAACAGATATTCCTCTGGAGAAAGGGCGTTGGATTGATTATTGACGATTGACAATTGATAATTGGGTGTCATTAAATTATAATTCTCGGTTTGATTTTATAGTTCCATTCACCATGAAAATCTGATCGCTCTATACCGACATTTTTCAATTCTTTGTCCGTTATCTTCCCAATTTTGATCTTTTTGCTTTTTTTGGAGAGATTCAATCAACTTAAGTAATGCATTTTCAACTGATGTTTTTTCGACCCATGATGGGATTATCTCATAAAACATAATTTTTTTCAATGCGATGCAAAAAAGACCCAATATTTTTACCCAGTGAAACTTTTTTCTATTTCACCGGGGCCAGTATTCCATTGTTCCATCATTCCAATTGTGACCTGTCCGCTCGTGCCTTGCAATGGCAGGCGGGGCGAAGCGAACTAACTTGTACTCCGGCAATTAAACATGACTATTAAATCTGAGTAATGTCTGTATTTCTCCTATAAACATCCATCGTGCATTGCTACATTTAGTTGCCAGTGTAATAATGTAACAATACGAGCATGAAGATGGCCATATTTCCCAGGACATGGATGACCACGGGTACGATAAGATTTTTCTCTACCTCGTAAGCCGCGGCAAAGAGAATCCCTCCCACCGCTTGAATGACCGGCATTGTTACGCCCATGGGGTGTGCCAGCACAAAGAGGAGCGTTGTAAGAAAAAGTGCTGCGAGTATCCCCCACCTTCTCAGAAAGCCGTATAGTATCCCACGAAAAAAGATCTCTTCTGCCACGGGTCCCATGAAGCCTGCAACAAAGAGGAACAAAAGGATATCACCAGGCCTTTCCGGTAAGGAGATTCTTATGCACCCGTGGGGATCGATGCCCGTAAAGAGTGAGACCAATAGCGCCAAAGAGACGAGTATCCCGAAACCGGCGCACCACAAAAGCCCCCTTTTGAGCCCTGCGCCGATTTCCGATCGGGTTATCCCCACGGAAGCTAACCCTTTGCCCCACACCATGACAATCGTCACCATTGATATGGCTTGAAGGAGGCGGGCGGCCCCTATAAGTAATAAAGGATCAAGCTTCGTTCCCGAGGCCACGGCGTGTGCAGCGCCCTCTATAATCACGATGCTTGTAATAGAAATGATCAGGGTTTCTTTTGTGATCTTGTTTGAGTCCATCCCAGCGTCCTCAAGGCCTTATAGGCATGCCATTGGATGTACCAATGGGTTGATGCCTTAAATCTCTTCATGATCTCTCCAATTGCCGTTCTGTCGCCTCTCCGACCGAGGGCATAACAGGCCATGCAGACCACATTGGGGTGAGGATCATCGAGGAGAACCACAAGGTCTTTGTAGGTCTCTTTCTGCCTGCTTACACCCATAGCCCGCGCCAGCCAATATCGTTCAGGAATATACGGGCTGGCCATCGAGTGCTTATATGCCAGATATTTTCCCATCTCAAGTCGTTCTTCTTCTATCAACTTGAGAGCCGCCACTCTCTCCTGCCAGCGCCCTGAGGCCAGTGCTTCGGGCACATTTTTTACATCTGTAATTTCCGCTCTGCTGACATGAAAGAAAAGCAGCAGGCCCATGCCGGCCAGAAAGCAAAGAGCGGAGGCGATAAAAGGGGCACTCCCTGCAAAGGAGAGACGAGATAGGGCAAAACGCAATAAACAAAAAAGGCAGATGTACAGAGTGATCGGGAATGCTACAACGAGTGATAGAAACGTAAACTGTCGAAAAAATGCGTGTCTGTCGGTTTTAAAAGAAAAGTCCCTGAGTGAAATTTGGGGCCGCGAAAGAAAGGCCTTCATGGTATCCTGAAAAATAGTTTTTCCCTGCCTCTGAAAAAGAATGGTATCATTTGCCCGGGTGAATGATACATCGACCGTTCCGGTATCTTCCGGAGTCACGTAATCCTGCTTGGCCATGGCCCTTTCCAGCAGAAGTGCATCCTCCTCCGTAACCGATTTAAGGGTGCACGTTTTCAGCATCTTCTGATCAAGAGATTTGAATACCTCTGCCGGGTAAAGGGTGTATCGGTAATAGAAGTCATTAACATGCATTCCCAGGCGATTGGTTAAAAGGAGATGGTCTCTCAGGTCCGTAAACAGATACCGATCCAACTGGGATGTCCATGTCAGTGCGAGCACAATGATGGGAAGCAGATGAGCAGCGACAGCCAGCCAATTCAGTTCCCCGCAACCCCGGGGAATCCATTTCAGGGCCACTGAAAAAACCACAAGGGGTACCACTACGAAATAAGAGGTGGCCAGAGGTTCAAATCCTCGGAGATTAATCATAACAAGACACCATGCCCAGAGCATCAGGAAGGGCACGATGAAGATCTTTTCCCGGCGAACAATATATTGCCGCATCCAGACCGCAAAAAGTGAACAGAGAGAGATGCCGGCGCCTGCACTGACGGTAAAAAACAGACCCCCAAAAAAGGCCGGGGAGAATTCCAAAAGCCGGGACATGCTATGGTGATTGGGGACGGCAAGATATCCGGTCCTTTCAACGGCGAGAAGCTTATCATATAAAGCGGCATTGGAAAGATAAACATGCACTGCAGCCAGAACCTGTGCAGCAGCTAATCCCACGAAGAGTATCATTGCACTGGGGAAGCGTTGCTTCATATTCATTGATCCCTTGAGGCTACAGACCGCCGGCCCGCAGGGTCATGCCGCAGGCAGTCCGTTTCTGACGTGACAACCATGAATCTCTACACCGCGCCAAGGACGGCGGGGTCTTTTAAAAAGACTATCAGAGCATGAATGCAATTGTAAATAACATATTTTTGACGGGATGTTCCGATTTCCTGATACGATTTTTTTCTAATTTTTCTTTACTTTCTATCTCTTTTAAACCAAGATAAATTTTTGGATGGGAAACACGGGTTGCTTTATGAACAACCATGACGCCACCTCTGTCATACGTCTTATTATAAGATCGAGCTTTGGCCGCGCACCATAAGCGAATTCGGCGTTCATCCAATGAGTATGCAATATCATCAAACTCTTCTTTGATAGCTCTGGCATTCTCAGGTAATGTCGACATGTCGCTAATAAAACAGAATGATCACTACATGTAAAGGTTGTTGATTCTTAATCCATTAACGAACTCTGATGAAAATGAACAATTCCGCAATTGAATGTATCGGCCTCAAAAAGACCTTTGGCAATAAGCCTGTGCTTCAAGACATCCATTTCAGTATCAATGAAGGCCACATTCTTGCGCTCGTCGGGCCCAATGGTGCAGGCAAGACAACTCTACTCAAAATATTTGCCTCTCTGATTATCCCTACAGGGGGGAAGGCCCTTGTGTGCGGGCACGATGTTATAAGAGATTCCATCCAGGCAAAGAGAAAGATCGGTTTTGTCCCCTCAGAGGAGCGTAGTTTTTACTGGCGGCTGAGCGGCAGGCAAAATCTCAGGTTTTTTGCCTCCCTCCACAATATCCGTGGAAAAGGGCGTAACAGTAAAATCAAGGCGGCCCTTGAGGCAGTGGGGCTCAAAGACAAAGGCAACGTCCCGTTCAAGGAATACTCCTCCGGCATGAAGCAGGCCTTGGGGATTGCCAGGAGTATGCTTCACGATCCACCTGTCCTGTTGTTGGACGAACCCACCCGGAGCCTGAGCCCTGATGTCGCCAGAAAAGTTCGGGGACTCATCCACAATAAAGCCAGAGAAGAAGGGAGGACCATTCTGATTTCCTCACATAATCTGACAGAGGTGGAAGAACTGGCAGATCGTATCGCCGTTCTGCACCATGGAACCATAAAGGCCTTAGGCTCTCTCAATGATCTCAAGACTCAGGCAGGGCTTTCACAATCCACAGACATGGACACCCTTTTTGAACATTTTACTAATGGTTGTTAAACAATGGATCTGAATTATCAATCATCAATCCTATGGGCCTTTCTCCGGCGTGACATCATCAATGAGGTCAGCTACAAACTCTCCTTTTTCCTCCAACTCCTCGGCATCTTCCCTGTTGTGCTCATGTTCTTTTTTCTCTCCCGCCTCGTGGGAAGCGCCATCTCCGGCCCGCTTCAGCCCTATGGCGGCAGCTACTTCCCCTTTGTCCTCATAGGAATCGCCGTTCAGAACTACCTTACCCTGTCGTTAAGCAGATTTTCCGGCAGTCTTCGGGAGTCGCAACTCTCGGGCACCTTAGAAGCTGTCCTAGCAACCCCTGTTTGTCTCCCCTCCTTTCTCATGGGCTCCACGGCCTACAACTTTGTATTTAACGCCCTGCGTATCTTCATATATCTCGCAGTGGGCAGCCTCTTATTTGACGTTCATTTCAACTGGGCACGACTCCCCGCCGTGCTCGGGGTCATCTGCCTGACGATTGCCGCCTTTTCCAGCCTCGGCATCTTTTCAGCCGGCTTCATTATGCTCT
>Ga0222635_1000764_pt1 | contig 10530 bp, 9 predicted proteins | sample AntAcemetagen139_FD_179809 | JGI IMG/M metagenome (GOLD analysis project Ga0222635, IMG submission 179809) | Saline water microbial communities from Ace Lake, Antarctica - #139 | ecosystem: Environmental > Aquatic > Non-marine Saline and Alkaline > Saline | place: Antarctica: Ace Lake | collected...
AAAGGGTTTTAGCTGATGCCAATATCTACAAAGGGAAGGTTTGTTCTTATGATGCCCTTTTCAGGGAGACAAAAGAAATTATTAATGAGATGGTCAAGAAGGGAAGCATAGCCATAGATATGGCCGTAGCTACTTTCTTTAAGGTGGCTAACATGTATAAAAGAGAAGCGTCAGCATTTTTAGTTACAAGTGATAATCTAATTACCGGAGAAATTGGCTTTAAGGATAAGACATTTCACAAGAAGGTAAATGATAATCTGAAAAATATATTTGAGGTTTTAAACTATTTATAAAAAAGAGAAGAAAGAGTCGAAACTAAATACAATCTTAAAATAGATCAATGAATAAACTGCGTTACAAATTTGCTCAGGGAGTCGTTAGGCTAAGAGTTCCTGTTATTTTTTTCTGTGTGGCCATATCAATTTTCTTTATTGGAGTTTTAAAAGACATAAAGATAGAGACACATCTAGATGATTTTCTTCCTCAAAAACACCCCTTTATAAAAGTTCAGAATAAACTTACTGATATTTTTGGTGGGCTTAACCAGGTTTCGTTCTCTTTAGAAGTAGTAGAAGGAACAATTTTTAATAAAGACTTCTTAGAGAAGCTTATTTATTTGACAGAAGATCTTTACCTTCTCGAAGATGTAAATTTTTCACGTATAAATTCTCTTGCTTCTCGTCATCTCAAGCACGTTGTAGCTAATGAGGAGGGTTTTTTTGTAGAAAGATTATTAAGACTGCCCCCAAAAGACGAGCAGGCAATGGAGGAGTTTAGGATTAAAGTTGTTTCCAATCCTAATGTCTATGGAAAGATAGTCTCTGAAGATTTGAAAAGTACGCTGATCCAGATTGATTTTGAATCAAAAGCCAAGACCTCTTATATATTCGATACTCTTATGGAGGTAAAGAAGAATTATGAAGATGAGAATGTAAAGATACATCTTGCCGGCAGGCCAGTCTTAGAAGGCTGGCTTAATTTTTATCTCCCTAAAATGCTTCAAGTCTTTTTGATAAGTTTTCTTATTATTTCAGCCATTTTGTATTTAACATTTCGTTCTAAAAGAGGAGTTATCCTCCCCTTGCTTGATTCTTCAATGGCCACTCTTTGGGGTATGGGAATGATGAAATTATTGGGCCTGAGGCTGGACCCTTCCACTGTCTTAGTACCTTTTATAGTTTTATCTTTGGGAATTAGCCACTCTGTCCACACCCTCAAGCGCTATTATGAAGAGATGATGGTTCCTGGGGCTGAAAGCAAAAAAGCTACTGTAAATACAATATCTCATTTGTTACTTCCGGGAATAGCTTGTGTTTTGACTGATGGGTTTGGTTTTTTGTCTTTAACCTTTGTACCGCTTTCTACGGTAAGAAGCATGGCTTTAGCTTCCGGGCTGGGAATTTTATCCAATTTTTTTACTTCTTTTATGTTCACCCCTTGCCTTTTATCATTTATGCGAAAACCAAAAATTTTAGAAATAAGAAAAGAGGAAAGCCATAAATGGGTAGATAGTATACTTTCAAAGTTAAGTATATTCTCATTAAATAAGAAGGCAGGAACTATTATAGTAAGTTTATTCATGCTAATTTCTTTAGTTTCTTTCTTCGGTATAAATAAAATTAAAGTTGGAGATAACACTGAAGGTTCAAGCTATTTATATCCTGGTAGTCCTTATAATCGGAGTGAGAGTTTTATTAATAAGAATTTTGGGGGAACGAATTCTTATTATATCCTGGCTGAATCGGATAATTCGCTTGTAAAAGAAAATAGCCTAAAAGCTATGGATAAATTTCAAAACTACCTGGTTGATAAAATTCCGCAAGCTGGTTCATCTTCTTCTTTGGTTAATTCAATCAAGGCTTTGAATATGTTTATGTTTGAGGGCAAAAGAAAGTATTTCAGCGTTCCAGAAAACGATGAAACAATTGCCCAGTATTGGTTTTTGTATACACTAAGCGGTTTCCCTTCAGATTATGATCATCTGATCAGCCGCAACGAGAAATTTGCTAATATAAAATTCGATTTTAAAGATCATAAGTCTACAACTGTAGACTTAGCCGTTTCTAAAACAAGAAGCTTTTTTGACGAAAACGAATTTACCGACGTTAAATTCTCATACGGCGGCGGGGATATCGGGATTCTCTATGCTATAAATGATATTATCAAAAAGACAATTATACCGAACATTATTTTTATTTCCCTTTTAATTTTTCTTTATGTTAGTTTTGTCTATCGTTCTTTTGTCGCAGGATGGATTTTACTTTTACCTTTGATTCTTAGTAATTTAATTGTTTTCTCAATATTCGGCTTCCTAAGAACTCCAATCACTACCGAGACACTTCTTTTAGCATCTTTAAGCGAGGGTTTAGGAATTAATTTCGGAATTTATATTCTTGCCCGTCTTTTTGATGAGATAAGGGAGAAAAAGAGAACTTACAAGAATATTTTATGTCATACTCTTGTTACTAGCGGAAAGGCAGTATTTTTCAGCGGGTTTATAGCCGCTTTAGGTATTTTTGTCTGGGTTTTCTCACCGATATTGTTTCAAGCAAGATTAGGAGTAAATTTGTGTTTATCTTTGATTTTAAATATGGCAATATCTTTAATCATGATTCCGGTTTTAGTTTGGTGGATTAAACCGAAATTTTTATTTAGAGGGGTAAGAGCGAGGTTAAAAGAAAGGCGGTCATTAGTTTAATTTTAAAAAGGAGGTTTGTGTCTATGAAAAGGATGGTTTTGCTTTTTGTAATGTTATTTTTTGCGTTAGGAGTTTTTGCACAGGATTTGGAGTATGGGAAATTGTATTCCCTTGAAGATGGAATGAGTGCAGAGGAAGTTATGCGTATTGTTTATCATAATAAATACTCTTTATTCGCCCAAGATTATAAGTTACCGGACTGTCAGATTTTATATGTAGATAAGTCCGGGTTTACTAGGGAGAAGAAGGCTATTCGTGAGAGAATTGTAAAAGCCGGCGAAGAGGGTTTATCTTATAAGGATTTGGTGGTTGTGACTTATCCTACTCAGTCAAAGGGCATAGCTGTTCTTACCTGGACTTATGAAGATACCACAAGGGACCAAGATACCTGGATTTGGATACCTTCTCTGAAAAAGATAAGAAAAGTTTCTGCTTCTGAAGGGGATGATGCTTTTATGGGAAGCGACTTTACAGTCGAGGAAGTTTCCACCCGAGGACTTGAAGATGAAACTTATAAGTTAGTCGACGAAGAGAATTTCAAGGGCTATACTTTCGAGCATACCGGAGAGCGAAAATTCGAAGGTAGTCCTTGTTTTGTAATAGAATGTACGCCGGTAAAGTCTCACTGGTATTATTCAAAACGGAAAGTATGGGTGGATAAAGAAACCGGGGGCAATATCTATGATGAATATTACGATAAAAACGGGAAGGCTTTTAAAACTCGTTTTATAGAATGGGTTTGGTATGAGCCGGATACTAAAAAATATCCTATGCAGCTTGCTCTTGAGTGTAAGGATTTAAGAACCGGCCACAGGACAGTAATTCTAAATAAAGATATGAGTTACGATGAGAGATTAGATGAAAGAAGGTTTACGACTAGAATGCTTGAGAGGACTAAGTGGTAGAAGGAAATTTAAATTTTAAGTTAAATTAGGAGGTAGGTATATTATGAAGTTTAAAGCTTCTATAGTGGTTATGGTATTTTTGTTATTTTTAGCCAGTACAACTATGGCTTTTGCTGATGAGATTATTGGCAATTTTGTAGATAAGATTAATCCTTTTGAAAAGTTAGAGTTGGGTGGATATTTTAAGAATGAAACTTCTGTAGGCTTGAGAGGAGCCGATAAGGAATTTATGAAGATAAACAACATCGTTGATATCAAAGCAAATTATGTGTTTAATGATTCGGTTGAGTTTTTTGCCGAGCTGAAGACTTGGTATGACTCGACATATGATGTTGAAGGCCGATTCAGAGACCTAATTCATGAAGAAAAGAATATTAAATTAAGGATGCCGATAAAAACAGAGTGGTTAAGAGAATGTTACTTTGATGTCTATACTTCAAAATTAGATTTAAGATTAGGAAAACAGCAAGTTGTCTGGGGGACTACTGATGGTGTAAGGATTTTAGATATGGTAAATCCCTTGGATTACAGAGAGTGGACCTTGCAGCCTTATAGCGAAAGTCGTATTCCTTTGTGGATGCTTAAGGCTGAAACCGAGTTGTCAATGAATAGTTCCTTACAGCTTTTGTTGATTCCTGATTATGAGCCTAATTATTATGCTCCAGCTGGTTCTCCTTTTGCATTGAGAACAGTAGTTACTGGGGCAGAAGGTGCTGATGCTTTAACCGAAATAGGAGGTACAGTTAACACTATTAGCGAACGACCGGGAAGAAAGCTGGAAAATACTAAGGTTGGTTTACGCTGGCGTAATATTTTAGAGAGTGGTCCCTTAAGTGGTCTAGAGTATACTTTAAATTATTTACATACCTATAGTTTTGCTTCCAGTGCTTATACTCGTATGATATACGGAGGGCCCCCAACTCTTGAACTTAAACGCCGGGCCGAACAAATAGATGTATTTGGTTTTTCTTTTGCCAAGTCCATAACCAAAGGACTTATTGGAAATTTCGGAAAAGGCTGGACTATCCGCGGTGAATTTGCTTATGTAAATAATGGTGCCATGAATTATGGAACAGATAAAGCTATTAAGGGGACAGCAGATGTTGATCAGTACAATTATGCTTTAGGCTTTGATAAAAATCTTGTCGATAATTGGGCTATTAGTTTTCAATTTATACAGCGTATAGCTGATTCTAAGGATAAGTTTAGTGATGGTTATACTTTACTTTTTGGGCCTACCAGAGGGCCTTTGGACAAAATTGAGACAATGGTAACTTGTAAAATAAGTACCAGTTTTATGCATGAAAGAGTAAAGCCGGAACTTTTAATTCTCTATGGTGATGATAATGATTGGCGGATAAGCCCTAAGGTTAGCTTTGAAGTTAATGACAATTGGCTGCTTACTACTGGTGTTCACATTTTTGAAGGTAAAGAAACACAACTTAATGGCCAATTTGACGATAATGACCAGATCTTTATAGAAACTAAATATAGCTGGTAATTTAAACTAAAAGACCTGTGGATTAATAGGAATTTTATAAAGGAGGCAGGATTTTCTGCCTCCTTTATTTGTTGTATGCTATAATTGGTAAAAGGAGTTAGCTATGGATAAAAAAGAGTGGCAAAAATTTTCGGATATTCTTAAAAATGTTTTGAGCCTAGAGCTTGACCCGGTGGCGATTAATTGTTGTAAAGGAAAATTGGTAAGCGATAATAAGGGCAAATTGCGTATATGTCGGGCTATTCTTGAAGCTGCCTCCGGAGCTTCTTTTAAGATTTGCAAAGATAATAATGCTTGTTTTGGGGCGAGTTGGCATTTAGGTTTTCATAGAATGAAAAACCCTAAGGTACTTGGGATGATAAAAGAATTTGTCGTAGAAGGAGAAAAGTTATTTTCTTCTCGCCAAGCTTTAGATAATCTTATTTCTCAAATGCAGGACGTTCCTGACAATTCAGAGTGCTACTTTGAATTATCTCCGCTTAACTTAGCAGAGAATGAGCCGGAATTAGTCGTTTTTGTTTGTACTCCCGAGACAGCCTGTCGCCTTCTTACTTTAGTAACTTTTGGTGATGGAACTATGCCTAAAATCAAAATTGGAGGTCCTACTTGCAGAATGGCCATAATGTATCCCTTATTAACCGGTGAAGTTAATATTTCATTTTATGATTATACAGCCAGAAAGATGTGCAATGTCGATAAGGATAAGCTTTTAATAAGTATTCCTTATAAGAGGATTTTGGGAATAGTTGATAGTTTAGATAAGTGCACTGCTGGAACGGCTAAGATAGAATATCCTCAGGAGTTTCGCGAATTTCTTAAAAAGAGATTGGCTAAATAGAGTTAATGAAAATTATTTTATTGCATGCAATCTTAGCGAAGAGAAATTAAAAGAAAAACTTATCTTTTTCAAATGAAGACTCGGGGAGTTGGACAGGTTTTCTTAGGTAGCCTTGATCCTTCTGTAGCAGTTACTCAAGGAAAAATGAATTTACAAGGTCAATTAGGGCAACTTTCACGCTGGTATGTTCCTTTTAGTAGATTATTTGAAATATTTAAACAGGTAAAATTTAAATGAAAAAATACGATTTATTTATTAATGGAGAATTTAATGATTCAAAATATAAAAGGGATATAATTAATCCTTCAGACGGAGAAACTATTGCTAGGGCTTGCATGGCTAGTGCTAAAGATACAGAGTATGCGATTGAATCGGCAAGAAGTGCTTTTGATAAAGGACCTTGGAAAGATATTAGTTTAGCTGATAGAAAAAATATTCTGCTTAAAATATCTCGGGGCATTTTAGAAAAAGCTAAAGAATTAGCTGAGTTAGAAAGCATAAATTCCGGTAAGCCAATTAAAGAAACAACTTTTATGGATATACCTTCTTCAGCTGCAACTTTTGAGTATTTTGCTAATAATCTTGAAAAATACTTATCTAGTGAAACTAAAGATATTCAATCAAAAATAGCAAAAGTTCAAGCAACTCTGATAAGAGAACCTCGAGGCGTTGTTGGTTTGATTATTCCTTGGAATTACCCATTATTAATTGCTTCTTGGAAGATGGCTCAAGCTCTTGCTGCTGGTAATGCTGTTATCCTGAAGCCTTCAAGCTTAACACCTTTAACAGCTTTAGAATTAGCTAATATAGCCAAGGAATCAGGGGTACCGAATGGCATTATAAATGTTATCCCAGGGCCGGGAGAAGAGGTAGGTGAGATTCTTTGTTCGAATAAGTCAGTAGATATGATTTCTTTTACTGGGTCAAATGCAGTTGGCAAAAAAATTCTAGAGTATTCAACCAAAAATGTTAAGAAACTAATCATGGAGTTAGGAGGTAAGTCAGCGAGTATAATTTTAAAAGATGCTGATTTGGAAGCAGCAGTAAATGGATCTTTATGTTCGATATTTTTGAATCAAGGACAGATGTGCACGGCGACTTCAAGGATATTAGTAGATGAAAGCATCTATGATGCCTTTGTTGGCCAATTTGTTGCTAAAGCTAAGAAAATAAAAATAGGGAATTCCCTAGATTTTCAAAGTCAAATTGGACCGCTTGCTTCTAGGTTTCAACGTGATAGGGTTATATCTTATATTGCTAAAGCCAAGGAAGAAGGTTTAAAATTGCTTTGTGGTGGTAAAATTCCTGAAGATGAAAGATTAAAGAAAGGATTTTTCTTTGAACCAACAGTGTTCGAAGGAGCTAAAACTGATTCTACAATATTTCAAGAAGAGATTTTTGGTCCAGTAGTTTCTTTTAGCAAGTTTTCTTCAACCAATGAAGCAGTGTCTCTTGCTAATGATTCTTCTTTTGCTTTAGCAGCTTGTATTTGGAGCAAAGATTTATCTAAAGCTAAAAGATTAGCTAAAAATATTTTTTCTGGTACAGTTTGGATTAATACTTATGGTATGTTTTTTAATGAATTGCCTTATGGAGGATTTAAACAAAGTGGTTTTGGTAAAGAGTTAGGATATCAAGGTTTTCTAGAATATACCTGCCTTAAAAATGTTATTTTAGACCAATCTATAGACTCTAAACCTTTAGTTAATTATTGGTATGGGTTTTAGAGGTTCTTCATTTTTTCTTTAATTTAAGTCCTTGATATACTTTTTTTCGGTGTTCAAGGTTTATAACCATTATGACTAACTCATTTTTTATTATTTGGTATATTATTCTTAAAGTTCCGATCCGTTGAGAACGAAGCCCTTTTAATGTTCCATGTAATGGTTTGCCTAGTAGAGGATTACGGGCTATTCCTTCTTCCAATATTTTTGTAATTTCTTTTTTGATTTTAGGAGGAAGAGATTCAAATTGTTTTTTTGAGGTACGAGTAAAACAAATGGTATAGATATTATAGCGGCTCATTTCTTTTGTTTTCGTCCAATAACATCTTCAAAAGAATAGATGTCACCTTTTTCAAAGTTTTCCAAAGATTTTGCAATAGAAAGGGCAACTTTATTATTTTTTAAAATATCCAAAGTTTCCAAAAGCCCTTCGTAGTCTTCACTACTCAAGAGAACTGCAGATTCTTCGCCACGGTGTGTGATTAAGTAGGTTTGCCCTAACTCATGAGCTTTTCTTACCATTGCAAGAAAATTTGTTTTTGCATTGCTTGTTGTTGTAGTAGTTAAAGTAGTCATTTTTACCTCCTTTAATAGTCATCTTAATAGACTAGTCATCTAATCTGACCATATTAAGTATACCATATTTTAGGAGTTTTTGTCAAATAAATTAGAAATTTATAATGGTGTGTTTGTAAACTGTTGCATTAGTGAGGGATAGAGTAGCAAGAACCGTCCCCTAACACTATTTTCATTGTTCAGCGGTTTCTGTTATTTTTTCACCTACTACCAAATAAGGACGTATCTTTTTAAGTGTTTTAGGACCAATTCCTTTCACCTTAATTAGATTATCGATGGTTTTATAAGGACGTCCAGCAGTAATCCTTATACTAAGAACCGAGCCAATTCCTTTGATAGTTTGAAGCTCTTTTTTAGTAGCAGTGTTTAGGCCAACCAAACCTTGCGGAGACTTGGTTTTTTTCAACTTTAAAGAAGTGGTATTACTGCGAATGGTTTTGTTGTTTTTAAACTGGAAGGGTCCAGTGGAAAAATAGGCAAAAACCGGAAGATGATCCGAATACCCCTTGCCTAGATGCTTACCCTTGCCATTTTTGGTTATTTGCCAGCGGTAAATGGCGTTTTTCTTAAACAGATAGTCCGGGTCGAACTTATCAAATGAATTATCGACATAGGAAATTCCTTTGTTATCGTAAAGTCCTTTGGATACGATAATACTGTCTAGACTGTTTTTATTTCCGAAAAAATTGTAAGACCAACGTCTGGATTTATTGATTTCAAGCCACAAATTGTACAGATACTCATTTCTAACTTGTCCCGTCAGAATTCTTTCATTGACCATTTCAGAGCCTTTGATAGTTCTGAGAATATGATTGATTCCTGTTGTACTGACAGTATCATTTAAGCTACTGGAATCTTGGAAGATTTCGTATTCATTATAGTTCGAGTTAAAATCACCTGTCAGTATAAAATCAATGCCCTCTTTAAGTTTATCAATCTCTTCCTTAAGTTTTTTGGCGTAAACTATTCTCTGGCTTTCAGGGCCTTGTTTAGATTTCCAGTGATTGACAAACAAGATGAGACGATTAGCATCGATATCAAGAGTAACTTTAAGAATATTTCTCGCAAATTCATTATCAACTTGTATTTCCTCTTTATTAACAATTGGAAACTTAGACAGGATAGCACACTTCACCGATGTGGCCTTAGAGTTTGCAATTTCAATATATGGGTAGTCCACATTGATTTTTTTTAGTTTGTTCTGCAAAAAAATAAGAGCTTTTTTCGACTCGATTTCTTGCAAGGCAACAACGTCAGCACTCAAGTCCTTTATTACTTTAGCAATGTTGGTAACTTTAATATCGACGATATCCTTATTCCAGCCATGGTCAGCATTCGGGATATATTCTCTGTATTCTGTTCCGTCCTTAGTAAGATCAAAAAGATTTTCCACGTTATAGCTTACGACTTTAAAAGTTTTGGCTTCTATCGATGCAATAGAGTACGGAAAAATAAGCAAAATTGATAAAATTATTATTTTTATCTTCAATTTAAATCTCCAGATACAATATTTTCATTTTTTCGATCTAACAATTAATATATATAGTATGCATTAGTAGTGTACATATAGCCGATTTGTGTGAATTATCTCATATCATTGGTGATATGTCAAAATAGAGTAAAGAGCCGGGCCCTTCGGGAATACTCAGGGGTTTCCTTTGGTCACAGGTCCGACCCCTGCAGCGGTGTTGATGATAGAAAGGGTACACCCTGGGTGTTCGATATAGGTGAGAGATGAATAAAAGCCTTGTTTCTTTTGGTTTTTTGCCTATAATATCAACACATGGAATCTATATATAATTTTACAGAAAAAGATTTAAAAGATAAATTTATTTCAAATGGTTTTCCTGGTTATGTTGGCCGGCAAGTTTTTGAATGGATTTATAAGAAAAGGGTTTTAGACTTTAGCTTAATGAGTAATCTTTCTAAACAGATTAAAGAATTTTTAACTAATAATTTCTCTATTACTAAATTAAAACTCATAAAGAGAGAAAAATCAACTGATAAAACTGAGAAGTTTTTATTTAAGTTAGAAGATGGATTAGCAATCGAGTCAGTACTAATTCCTGAGAAAACAAGAAGTACTCTTTGCATTTCAACTCAAGTTGGTTGTAAATATAAATGTCTTTTTTGTGTTAGTGGCCAGGATGGGTTTACGAGGAATTTAACTGCTTTTGAAATTATTGGTCAGTATCTTGCTGTAGCTAATTTAAAAGCTCCTTTCAAAGTAACTAATATAGTCTTTATGGGGATTGGAGAACCTTTAGATAATTTTGATAATACTATTA
>Ga0222635_1000776_pt1 | contig 10431 bp, 20 predicted proteins | sample AntAcemetagen139_FD_179809 | JGI IMG/M metagenome (GOLD analysis project Ga0222635, IMG submission 179809) | Saline water microbial communities from Ace Lake, Antarctica - #139 | ecosystem: Environmental > Aquatic > Non-marine Saline and Alkaline > Saline | place: Antarctica: Ace Lake...
CATCTTTTATCCATATACACAAGTTATTATATACTCTTCAACTAACTACTACTTCGCTTTACCACTAAAGCCACGATTTTCCCTACTATATTCGTGAATTAGAGATTTCCTCCAAAGTATTTACAATTTTTACCACAATTAGAACATTCAAATGAAACAATTATGTTCTTTTTCTGCCTATTTCTCTTTTTAATAATCTCATAACTAGGATTAAGAACAGGTTGCACACTCTTGCAGGAAAAACAATATGCTTTCTCTCTTTCAAGTGCTTTCTTAATCTTTTCTTGCTCTTGCATATCTTTATCTTTAATTTCTTTCAACCATTTCTTAAATTTTCTATAATCTTTTAAGTATTGTAATTGTTCTGGAGAAGATTTTGGTTCTACTTCTTGTATAATAACTTTAGGAGGGATTATCTGTTCCAAACAGATTAAAACTTCTTCAGCAGAAGCTCCTTCGCCTTCTTCGATTGTTTTTATTATTAGTTTTAGTCTTTTTTCAAACTTTGTTTCAATCTTTCCTTCTCCTTCTGGTTTTTTTAACCATCTAAATTGACTCATTCTTATTTCTCCCCTCCTTTTGAATTATTTAACTTTAATTTCTTTTCTTTTTGTCTATTTGTCAAGCAATCATAACAATATCTCGAATTAGGATAACCAAAAAACTTATTTTCACAAGTTTCGCACTTCCTTTCTTTGAATCTATTATTTTTCATCTTCTTTCCCCATCTAAAACCCATCGCCTATACAAAATTGGATAATTAACTCTAAAATATCCTTCCATAAATTTATTTCGATATTTCCTATTTGCTTTCATCTTTTTAAGTTTCCTTTTGAATTTCTTTCCCATTTTTTCGGTTTAATTTAATTAAGAATCTAAAAAAATAATCGCCCATACTATTTTTTTTGTAGCATTCTTTGATTCTTTCTAATCTATTCTTTTCGCAGTAAATTTTATTATTATTTTGATTATTTTTCATCTTTTTTGTCTCCAATTTTAATAATTTCAATTTCTTCTTTTCCCTTTGAAACTTCTAAATTATCAATTTTTAACTCCTTTTTTTCCTTTGAACCGTCCAAACTAATAATACTCTTATATATGTTATCACCTACCACACTATCTATTATATCTTTGGACGGTTTCCCCTTGAAACTCCAATATTCATAAAATTTATCTGGAAAAGAAGTTTCAGCTCTTCTACAATTAAAAAGTCCAATATTTTCTAAAACAGAACATTCTCGTTTAGTTGTAGATTTACCAATATTTAGTGTTTGAGATAATTGAGAAGTACTGTATTCACCTTTCATTTCTTTTAAATATTCATAAATTTTAACTCTTACAGGAAAAGCTGAACTTTTTGCTGTGTGCCAAAGAATTCTAAGGGCTTTCTCATCTGGATAATCTTCTTCTAAAGATTTTAAACAAATAAATAACCGTTTTAGTTGCTTAGCTATTCGAGTGGGCTCTTCTGGATAGCAATAATTCCTTAATTCATTTGTATAGCTATCAAATTCAGCAGAACATCTCATATAAGTTACATAAATTGCAATTCCTTTTATCTTATCTAAAATTTCTCTAGAAACTTCTAATTTTTTAATTTTTGTTTGTTCTAAAAATTTTGTGGTTACTTCTCTTAACTCATTTTTTATTCTTTCTTCGTGCTCTTCATTCTCAAAACATTTTTCCATCACCTTTTCTTTATTTTTATTTCCAGAAGTTCTGTAAATTAATTCCCTAGTTCCTAAATCTTGATGGACTAAAATTTGTCCATCTATTGTTGGAGTAGAACCTGCTAATAAAGTAACTTTCAAATCTTCATATTTAGAAGAGCAACCCATACCAGATTCTTTTCCTGCAAATCCATCGTATAAATCTCTAAGTTGCCCCCACAGTTCCCCTTTTTCAACAGCAGGTAATTTTAATATTTGTGCCATATCTCCAATAATTATAACTTTGCCATCTAATTTTGGAGCTAAGTCTGGGTGTTCTTTTTTATCTTTATAACCATTTACCAAAGTTTTACTTGTGAGATTATGAAGGACAAAAGTATCATCAGTTCGTATAGCATTTAATTGCGCAGATTTCATATCTCCAGAAGGACCAACAACAATTAACCAAAGAGGAATTCCTTTTAATTTTTTACTAAGAGCAACAGCGAGGACAACATCAATTCTATCTGTATTTTCTATGTAAAGAAGTTCTTGATATGTTTTATGTAAAGCGTCAAGGTCTATTGTGTATTTCATTTTCTTATTTAGTTCTTCTAAATTTGCTTTGCTCATTTTTCTATCACCCATATTAAATTAGAATTTATATTATTTGAAGAATTAATTTTCATAACTTTTGTTTTTTTACAATTTTTTATATTATATTCTTTGATAGCTTGTTCTTCTGTTATTTCTCTTTTGAATTTTTTATTATATTTCATTTTCTTATTTAGTTCTTCTAAATTTGCTTCCATATACACTCCTTAATTTTTCCACTTTTCCAATGTGGAACTCCCTCTAAAGCAATCATTGTTTTTTTACTTGCTTTTTGAATATCCACATCAAAGTTTTTTAAATAAAATAATTTATTTTCTTCTGGGATTTCTTCATTAAATAAGATGTGAAAATGATATCCTTTTCCTGCTGTCCAAATTTCAAAAGGTAAATTCAAATTAATTAATTTATTTTTTATTTCTTCTAATTTTTTTGGGTCTTCTAAATCCAATACTAATTCAAAAGGGAGAATTGACCTTTGATTTATTTGCTCAAAAAACTTTTGCTTCTTCCAGGCAGAAGAACAACTTCCATCAAAGTCAATAGGGAAAACACACTCGCTAAATTTTTTCCATTTAGAAAATCCTATTATTCCATCTTTTTGTAAAAATGTTCCTGCTAAAAAGAAATCATAATTTTGTTTCCCAACATCATAAAACAATTTGTCAAGAAATGCTTTCTTGTGAATTAATCCTAAACTCATTTTTTCTTATCCTCCTCAAATCCGAATAAGAAATGTCTTAATTTTTCTTTTTCAATTTCTATTTCAATTAATCTATCTGAATCTATGTCAAAAAATTCTTCTTTCATTTTAAGACCCCCTTACCATTCATCAACTTTTTAGAGAAGTCTCTTGTGTGTGCTTCTTTGCTCAAAATCTCAGAGGGGGAAGCCCCTTGTTTTTCGATAGGTCTATTTTTTTGCTTAAGTTGGAAATCTCTATGAAGACTATCTAAAACTAAATTCTTATTCCCATGTGATTTTAAATTGTAATATAGGTTAAGTGCTTTCTTAATTTCAGACTTTTTAACTGGTAAATTATTCTCACTTAAAATTCTTAGAACATTTCTGAGTGTTACAATCTCATCTAAGTTCGGAGACCATCTAACTGCTTCCTTTAAAAGAGTTGGAACACTACAATTTTTATTTCTCATGTCAAGAAGTTTTTCTTGTAGAGTATAGAATTTAATAGCCATTTGATTTAACCTCTTTTATCACCTGAACATCTTTTTTTCCAATAGAAACTTCTTGTCCAAACTTATCTTTAATTACTATAAAAAAATTATCTTCACTTAAAATTAGACCAGTATAAGTAAAGTTATTGCTTAAAATTATCTGAACCCTATCTCCCTCTCTCGCCATCTTAATTACTTAGGAAAGTAGCCCTCCTGTGATTGTTTTATTTCTCTCTCTTCTAAATTAGGGTCTGGAACTTCATTTCCAATTTTAAATATCTTAACAAAGTCTCCTACTTTCATATTTGATTTTGTGGGAATAGTAACAATTTTTTGAACCCCACTTTTTCTAACCTTTTTAATTTCCATTATGATATAATAGATTTAGTTAATGTGGCTTTATAAATTACGATTATTAGTAACTCTTTAGTAGTCATTATCATAGATTATAATAGAATTATATTTCTATCGACGACAAGCAAAATAAAAAGTGTTAATTTTAGAAATGTCTCAAAAACCCAACTTGCTTTTTTCTGTAAAATTAATTAAAAAATAAAAAAAAGAAAAGGGCAGCATTAACTACCCATTAAAATTAAATTAAGTTTTTTAATCTCCAATTTTCAACATCTTCTAAACTATCTTTATCAGATTGTTCTGGAATATCAAAATTAAAATTAAGACTTTCTAACTTTTTTTTCAAAATAGTCAAAAGAATTTTATTTGAAAGAGCATCTAATTCAATTTGAACTTCCCCTTTTTCATTAGGAAAAAAGTTTTTATTTTCTTCAATGAAATCTCTAACATATTTCTTTTTCTTATGTTTATCTTTGATTTTAAATTCTTTATTATTTAGAAGACCATATTTAAAAATTTGTTCTCTGGTTAAAGCAATCTTCTCAACAATAATATTTTCACAACCATATTGATTTAGTTTTTCTAAAACTTTCTTCGGAAAAAATTCTCCCTCTGGGTCAAAGTCAGAGATGTATAAAATCTTGCAAGGTTTATCTTGTTCTTTGAACCTATCACTTGCTTTTTTTAGATGAGTTATACTTGGGAAACCTTTTCCAACAAAAAGAGGAATATCTAATTTAGAAGTGAAGTTATAAATAACACTAGCAACAGCATCTTTTTCTATCCAAACCTCAACATAAAAATCTTGGTCTTGCATACTATCTTTACGATAGAAATCACAAAGGTTTTCAAAAGCATCATCAAAACTAATACTTGTATTCCTTTTCAAAATTTGTCTATGTCTATCTACCATCATATTCCAACCAACCAACCCCTTTTCTCTTGCTTCAACAAGTTTAAGAGAAAGATTTTGATATGCACTTCTTGAGTTTTTTATTTCATTTTTACCTACAAGTATGTAAAAACATCTCCTCAAAGTCATATTTCCTTCTTCTTCATATGCTTGTTTCAATATTTCAAACCTTTTCAAAATCTTTTCACTCATCTTTCCCTTTTCCATCTTATTCTTTAAGATAAATTTTTCTAATTGAAGATTCAGGTATTCTATCTAAATCAGTTTCAGTTTCAATCACAATAAAAGAGTTCTCTGAAGTTCCTTCTTCTGTGTCTGGTTCATACTTTGAGAAAGTTCCTTCTACCCATTCAATTTGTCTAGTTTTCTCATTGAAGAAATCAACATGAACTAATTTATTTAGAAGTCTCTTAACCAATTCTTCACTTACCATGTTCTTATTTTTTTTCTTACCATGTGCTTATCTTACCTCCTTGTAACTATGTTACCCTTCGGGTATAAATTACCAATGTGAAATTTACTTATATACTTTTTGATATATTAAACTTTTAAGAATTATGTAAAATTTGGTGTCTTAACTTTTAGTAGGTTACAGAATTATTCCTTTTCAGATAGATTAACAATTTCCTGAAGGTAATCTTGTTTTTCTTCAATTCTCATATTTACAAGAAGTTTAGCAACACCTTCCATTTGTTTTTTTAGAACTTCAATATCCTTTTCTAACTCTTGAACTTTTCCACTCTCTACTGCTTTAATAACTTGCACCTGTCCAACTTCTCCCCCAAACAAATGAGTTTTAATATATGTGGTTGCTTCCTTACTTCCAAATTTCCAGCCCAGCCTATAATAAAACCCCCCGATATTTTCAGCCCCAAATTTCTGAACATAAAAAGTAGCTGAGCTGTGCCTGAGCTCATGCGGTTTAAGTTGATAATCTAAAACCCTCTTAGACATTCCCTTAATTATTCTTCTCGCATTATCATATCTTATTGGAAATAAATAATCTTCTTTATCTCCTGTTGGATGTTCTTTAAGCCATGTGTTAATTTCTTTTGTGCATAAGGGCAAAGAGATATTTCTATCTGCTTCTGCTGTTTTAGTTCCTCTCAAATGAACCATATAAAATTTATTATCTGAACTTTTAGTTAGGTCAGATATTTTTGTGTTGAGAGCTTCCTCGATTCTTGCACCAGAATCAAATAAATATTTGAATAAACATTTATCTCTAACATACTTTTCTTTGTCTATTATTTCTTGAGCTTGTTTTAAAGTTATTATATTTTTATGAGATGTTTTATAATCTTCTTTCATCCAAGATAATGATTTTTTATATCTCTTTGTTTCCCTCCCCCCCCATTTCCAAGCTAAATATCTTTTAAGAGTTTTAACAAATTCATCCTTACTTGCTTGAGCATAAGGCATACCATTATTTTTTTTAATCTTATTCTCTTGTAATGCTATGTAAAAATCTGTTGCTTCTTTTTCTGTAATTTTATCTAAGTCTTTTTTAAAGAATCTATGAAGCTTCATTAGAAATTGAAGATAAGCGGATATTCTTCTATCCTTTACTTTTGCTCCTGCTTTTCCTATTCTTAAATCTGAAACAAATTTAGTTATGTTTGCTTTTTGTTGTGAGCTCATATTTGATTTATTAATTAATTCTAAGTATGTTATTACACTTTCTCCAGACCTATGCACATCTCGATAATCTTCTCTTGTTTTATTTTCCATTATAATATATTATCATCACGAATAAGAGGTTTATAAAGATTCACTTTTAGGGGAGAAATATGTATCCCCGCACCCAGATGTAGATTACTCCCTTGCTTTTGAATTAAAAAGAAATATGCGGTCTAAGGGAAGTAAGGAGTGGGTTTTCTAAAAATCCACCAACCAAACACAACCATAAATAAATATTCCAACATGATTTATTTAATTCATCTTGTTTTAAATAATTTACTATTATCTTAATTTTAAGCAATAGCGACGATAAAATGACTTTTTTCTAAAAATAATAACCCCATATCTCAAGCCTAAGCAATTCTTTAAGGGAGGGGTTAGGTCTACTATTACTTTTGAAAAGTGTAATCGACATTTAAAAGGGTATACTTAGTCATACTTTCATAATGTCAGAAAAAACCACAATTAAAATTTCTAAAGCAACGAGACAAAGATTTAAAGAAAGTATTCCAAAGTCTGAAACCTTTGAAGATTCTTTAAACCAATGGTTAGATGTTATTGAAAAAAGAAACAGAAGATGAAATATATTAAAAGTGAAAAGTTTGAAGTAACTCCTGAAGAAGTAATTGAAATTATAAAAGCAATTATAAAATTTAAATTTAAAGAAATGGAAGATTCAACAAATGAAATGATATTAAGAAAACACATGGAGAAAAAGGAATCTAAGAAAAAATGATAAAAGAAAAAGAAAATAAACCAATAGAAGTTAAAATTAAAAAGTGGAAGAAGCTAAGCAAAGAAGAACAAGACAACGCTTTAATTGCAGGGGTTGTATTTTTTGATGATAAAGAATATATCTTCGTTCCATACTTAGCAAAATTAAAAGGGTTTCTTTTGATTAATAAAAAAACATCTAAACTTTATGGTGTTGAAAAAACAAAATATCCTATAAAGGGAAAAGTAAAAAATATAATTTGTGGGGATTTTCTGGATGGTCTTGCAGATAATATTTCCTTAAAAAAGAATGGTAAAATTGAATATGATTAACACTTTTTCTGAAAAAAAAGCTTTTCAAGAAAAGGAAAATCTCTGGTTACCAGAGACTCGAATAAAGGTTTTTGAGGGAGAGACCCAAGCTCCCTCACCTTAAAAAATGAAAACAAAATATTTATTAGTTATTGGTTTGATTGGATTGCTTAGTATAGCAGGACATTTAATTTATATGAAAGCGAGTTCTGGAATTTGTATTACAGAACTTCCACCAAAACCTTTTGTTGATGAAATAACAGGAGAAAAATATTACATTGGAGGAGAAGATTACAAAATAACACAAGTTTGTAAAGGAGGACTTTTGTTTAAATTTCCTGAATTAAATTATACTGAGGATTATAATTAAAATGGGTTGGTATAGTCGGTGGAGAGCGAAAAGAAAAGCAAAGAAAGGAGGATATGTTTCTTATGATTTAGATAAAGGAACAGCTACGTATGTTTCAAAGCCCGGAGAAGCAACTCAATCAACAGTACCCCCAAAAGTAGCGAGTGTTCGTAGTATTGATTATGTTGGAGGTGGTTCAAAAACAATAACTACAGAAGGTATAGGTTATACTGGTGGTGGTGGAACAACTTCGAGGACAACAACAAGAACCTCCCCAACTGGAGTAAGGACAACAACAACAGAAGATTTAAGGCAAAAACAATTTACAATTCCAGAAAGTCTAACAAGAGATATAACAACACAACAAAGTTTAAGAGAAATATATAATCCTAGAACTGGAACTTATCAAACTTCTCCTTATGGAACTGGTGCTGGAGGAACTGCATACGAGAGACCTCCAACTTATGATGAACAAAGAAGAATAGATATAGCACAAGAAAAAGGAAAACTTAGCGAATTACCTCCACTAAAATTCTTAGCAGGAGAATATGAATGGCAAAAAAAATTAGATAATAGAACAGGTGTAAATAAAACCCGACAAGCTACTTTTGGAGAAGGTTATACTCAAAAAGAATTATATGAAGTAGGAGGATATCCTACTATGGTTAGAAAAGGATTTTCAGATATTTTTGGTGGGGGAAGTGTTTGGGCTTCAGAAAAAATAACTGGTCAAGAAATGTCTCCACAAGTAAAACAACAAGTAAAAAATGCAATAGGAACTTTATTTTTATTCGCTGGGTTTAGTCAAGCTATGAGAACTGGAACTTATTCAGAATCTATATCTAAACAATTAAGTAAAAATAAATTTGATAAGTTAAAAGAATTATTAAACAAAGCAGAAAGCCAAATTGCAGAACAAAAAACCTTAGCAGACCAAGCAAAAATATTAAAACAAATTAAAGATGGACTAAAAACCCCAGAACAAATAAAGAATTATAATCTATGGGTTAAAAGTTTAAAAGATAAAGGAATATTCCACGAAGTAAAAGTTGATACTTCGAAAGTAGGTTCTTATTCTCCACCAAAATCTTCAGTTACAGGGGAGATAGTTGTTGATATGCCTCAAAATATTCCTACTGGAAAAATAGGAGGAACTATTGGAATAGATGTAAGAAAAGTTAGAGATGTTAATTGGGTTGGAAGTGATACTAAAACAACACAAGGACAAAGTCCTTATGCTCTAAATATTTTTGAAGATGTTCAACAAACTAAAACCTCTAGTTCGTCGAGGAATATTTTAGGATTAAAAGATATTCAAGAAACCAAAACAAAAATAAAACAAACAGAGATACAAAAACAAGAATCAATACAAAAAATAAAACAAACTGCAAGACAAAAACAAGCACAAAGAACAGGACAAACATATTTTAGTAGTTTAATTTCTAAACTAAGACAAGCTCAAGGGCAAAAGTCAAGCCAATTATTACAACCAAGATTAAAAGAAGAAACTAAATTTAAACCTCCCTTTAAATTAGGAGATGCAATTAAAAGAGCTGGAAAAATGGCTAAGGAAAAACCAGACGAGTTTAGAATTTTCTTTAAAAGATTTGGAAAAGATATAGAAGTTATGAAAACATTTGGAACAAAAGAAAAAGCTAAGGAAAAACTAGGGCAAATACTTAAGGGAACTCTTGCTCGTAGTGGATTTGTAACAAAGAAAGGGGAGAAATTAGGTTTTAAAGAACTAGGGTTTGGAGAAATGTTTAGACCTGCAAAGAGAGATACAAAAAGGATAGTCCAAAAAGCAAAATATTCTTTGAGTGCTCCTAGTGAAGTTTCCGAGATTCAATTCTTTAAGAAAAAATCTAAAGGTAAGAAGAAAAAGAAATCTTCTAAGTATGATTGGTTTAGTTAATCGTTCATTAATTAGAGAATTAAACTATATCGATTCATGCTATTTTTGAGAGAGAGGATTAACTTCTTTTTCCATGAACAACATTTAGGGCTATGTTTTAATTAATATAACTAGGTGTTCTTCGATTAGCTAGAAAGAAGTTTTGCCAGACCAACCACCCTAAATCATTTAGTTCGTTTATATTTCTCGTTCCAGATTGTAGTTCTACATGTCTCCCTAGTGCATCATCTCTAATTACCAAAATTTCATTTATTGTTTTTTCAGATACAACCTTAGCAATTTCTTTTTGAATTTCGGCTTTATCTAATTCAAGAATATTTTCAGGTAGCTTTACTATTATTTTTTCTTTTGTTTGTTCTGTCATTTGTTTTTGTTCCTCCTATTATGTTTGTATGAGCATGAAGTGTTATCTATTCTGTGGTGTGATGTCTTGAAGTGCCTTGTTTTGATTTGTTTTTTGGGTCGCCTATAATAGATAGCCCTAAATCTTTCCTCTACTTAGTCGGCGACCTTTTTTCTTGATTAACCCTATACATTATACTACTTTCCTAACACTTAACACCTAACAAGCCCTTTAACCAAGCATATCCAACCAAAGACCCTATTATTTCTTCTCTACTATGGAAGCCGACATCTTTTATCCATATACACAAGTTATTATATACTCTTCAACTAACTACTACTTCGCTTTACCACTAAAGCCACGATTTTCCCTACTATATTCGTGAATTAGAGATTTCCTCCAAAGTATTTACAAT